>Ga0209679_1000029_pt1 | contig 71621 bp, 75 predicted proteins | sample WorMetHEROISLAND_4_FD_187408 | JGI IMG/M metagenome (GOLD analysis project Ga0209679, IMG submission 187408) | Marine gutless worms symbiont microbial communities from Max Planck institute for Marine Microbiology, Germany - Olavius sp. 2 HERON... ...
CTTCCAGTAAGCGAGCTGAAAACTGTTCCATAAATCCGGCCAACTCCGCTTCTACTGCTTGCTGAATCAGCTGAACTGCCCCTGTTCTCAGTAATTCAGTCAGGCCATCAGTGAGTTCCTGTCGACCTGAAAACGCAACAACGTTATTCTCTTTCTCCATAGCGGTGTATCCCTGTTGGTTGAGTGATTGGTTTGGCGACTACCCATCAACCAGATACACCGCTATTTTTCACATTCTTTAAACACCCGATTCAGTTATAGCTCTCCACGACAACAAACAGCATGATCTTGAACGGCGACGAGATGGGCATGGGTGAGAGCATCATCATGCCCATGGATATCAGCACGTTTGCCACCACCAGATCGATAATGAGGAAGGGGAGAAAAACGAGGAATCCGATCTGAAACGCCGTCTTCAGCTCACTCGTTACGAACGAAGCACCAGTGCGCTAAAAGGCACCTCCTCCATCGAGTCGAATTCACCATGCCCCGAAATCCCCGCAAACATCGCTAGATCCGTTTCGCGGGTCTGTCCCATCATGAAGGCACGAAACGGGCCCGCGGCCCGATCAAGCGCCTCTTGGGGTGCGATCTGTTCATCGAGGTAAGGCACCAATGCGTTTTCATGGGCCTGATCGAACACCGGCACCATGACAAACAAGGTAAGAAACAGCGATAACCCGATGAGGATCTGATTGGAAGGGGTATGCATCGTACCCATCGCCTGACGCAATATGGCCAGCACAATAATGATCCGGGTAAACGACATCATCATCAGCACGCCTGCCGGCAACAGCGTCAGCGCTGTCATCAACAGCAGTACTTGAATACTCAGACTGTAAGTTTGGCTCCCCCCGTCACCCGGTGTGACGGTGAGCGCGGGAAACGCCGGCGCCGCCACCGCCACCGCACCGGGCAATGCCACCAGCGCAATGATGGCCATCAGACGCGTGATCATTTTCCACCCCCCTGACTCAAAACGTTCTGCAGACGTTGTGCAAAGCTCCCATCGCCGGTCGTGGTATTCGGATGGGTCTGGCTGAGGGGTTCGTCGAGTACGTGCAAGGTTTGAACACGTCCGGGAGCAACGCCAAGCAGCAGCTGTTGGTCGCCGATCTGCACCAACACCACGCGTTCGCGCGCTCCCGTACTGAGGCCACCCACCACTTTGAGTTGTCCACTGGCGGCACTTTGAAAACGGTTGAAACGCCGCAACACCCACGCGCTGGCGACAATCAGACCAAGTACCAACACCATGCCCAGTACGAGCTGGGTCAGGGTACCGGCACTTAGGGGATCGGAGGGCAAAACGGGAGTTTTCTCCGCGCCCGACTCGGCAGCGATCAACACCAGGGTGACGGCGGTGATCCATTTTTTGGGCACAAAGCGACCCCTCAGCACATACGACTGACCATTCATCCCGTGTTGCCTTTTAAGCTATGTGAGGCGCTTGACGCGCTCGGAAGGACTCACCACATCGGTGAGTCGAATGCCAAACTTCTCATTCACAACAACCACCTCCCCGTGTGCGATCAAGGTCCCGTTGACCAAAACATCCATGGGCTCGCCCGCCAGACGATCCAGCTCCACTACCGAGCCCTGATTCAACTGAAGTAAATTACGTATACTGATTTTGGTACGCCCGATCTCCATCGCCAGCGTAACCGGCACATCCAACACAACGTCCAAATTAACCTCCCCGTGAGCGGCAACCACCTCGGGTTGCAGATCCTGGAACTGCGCCCTTTCGATTGCCTGATCGGCGGCATCCTGTTCCACTTCCGCGACGGCACCGCCGTCATCGGGTTGATCAGCTTCGGCCATAGCCTCCGCCCACTCGTCCATACGGTCAGGGGATTCACCGTTGGTTTCGTCATTCATCATTTTTCTCCAGGCAAACCGGCTCAGCCTTCGGGCTGCTCAACACGGCTTTCGATTTTCACCGCGTGCGCGCCATTGTGAACACCGTAACGCCCATTAAATACCGGTGTATCTTCCGCATACACCAACACTTGGTCGGGTAGATCTATGGGGATGACATCACCCGGTTTCGCTTCCACCAGTTCGCGCAAACTCACCGTGGTACTCGCCAGATAACTACTCAACTGTACTTCGGCTTCCTTGGTCTGTTCGGTAAGCGCATGAATCCAACGTTCGTCGATCTCGGAACGATCGCTCTGTATACCGGCATCGAGTACGTCACGGATAGGTTCGATCATCGAATACGGCATCGTGATATGCAGGTCGCCACCACCGGCATCCAATTCAACGTGGAACGTATTGACGGTAACCACTTCAGTGGGGCTCACGATATTGGCGAAGTGCGAGTTGACCTCGGAGTTGAGATACTCGAACTCGACCGGCATGACCGGAGCCCACGCTTCAACAAGATCTCTGAAAAGATCATCGAGCATCATTCGCACCACACGCATTTCGGTAGCGGTGAACTCGCGCCCTTCAATCTTGGTGTGGAACTGCCCGCTGCCGCCAAAAAAATTGTCGACGACCGTGAATACGAGCTTGGGATCGATGACACACAAGGCGGTGCCACGCAACGGCTTAATGTGCACCAGATTCAAACTCGTCGGCACATAGAGACTGTGTACGTACTCGCTGAACTTGAGCATCTGCACACCACCGACAGAGATTTCGGGCGTACGTCGCAACATGTTGAACAGGCTGATGCGGAAATGGCGGGCGAAGCGCTCGTTGATCATCTCCAGCGTGGGCATACGACCGCGAACGATACGGTCCTGGCTGGTAAAGTCGTAGGTGCGCGCTTCGCCGGCATCGAGGGCTTCATCCCCCCGGTCTCGACATCGCCATCGGACACCCCATGCAACAGGGCATCGATTTCGTCTTGGCTTAGTAGGTCGGTACTCATGGCTTATTGCATAACAAAACTGGTGAAATAGACCTCTTCGACTCCCTCTTTGCTGCCGGTCTCTCTCTTGAGGATTTTGTTGATTTCGGTACGTGTCGTGGTGCGCAGTTGCTCTTTACCTTCGCGCGTTCCTACCGCCGCCGCATCCTGACTGCTGAAGAGAATTATCAGGTTGTTGCGAATGGCGGGCTTGTGGGTCTGAATGGCGTCCAACACCGCAGAGTCACGCGCCATCACTTCCACGACGATCTGCAGAAACCGCACCTGTTGTTGATCTTCGAAGTTGACGACAAAGGGTGGGTCCAGTGCCAGGTATTGCGCCGGCTTGGGGGCTGCATCTTTCTTGACCTCGGCCGCACTCTCTTCCTCATCACCACCGCCACCGGAAAATGCACCCGTAAAGAAAAGCGTGGCGCCCACTGCCCCACCGATCACCAACACGCCAACGACGCTGAGTATGATGATCAGCTTCGTCTTTGAACCGCCCTTTTTCGGCTCTTCGCCGTCGTCCAGTTCGAGATCTTCGTCCGCCATGATTTGGCTCCTAGTTTCTTGTTGGATTTAAATCCGCAAGAGCTATGTCAGCCCGTGGTGACATCATTATTCCCTTAAATAACATTATGTTACATGATTTCCAGGCGATGAATGACAATCCTTTGACTCGCCATCCAGCGCAGTAAAGCCGATTTTTTGGCGGTATCGCCGGGCGTGTCACTATCTCGACTAGAGTTTAGTCGCGCCTCCAGCCGACTTGACCCTTGGAAGCTGTTCGGAGATCGGAAAAAAAAAGCTCGATTATCCGGAGATAATCGAGCACAACGTCGCGAGGAGAATCGACGGTGTTAAGCGTAGGTATCGAGAAGTCCGTTCCCGGAGTCGAGCGAAGTGGTCACTCCCTCGCCTTCATCCCCTGTCGTGGTATCGGCCTCGGATTCCAGGTCAGCGTCGACCGTCTCTCCAGCCGTACGCTCCTGGGCATCCTGTCCTTGCTGTCGCACATCGAACTGTGCGAGTTGCAATCCGCTGTCAGCCAATAGTTCACGCAGCCGCGGAAGCGCTGACTCCAGATGATCCGCCGTTACCTGGTGGTGGACGGTGAAGGTGACATTGGCCTGCTCATTCGTCATCGCCACCCTGATCTCCATCGGTCCAAGGTGCGGAGGATTCAGACGCAGCTGCGCAGCGGGCTGTTGGTTTTGAAATAACCAAGTGAGCTTCTCCCCCACCGCTTGACTCCATCCGGCTTGCCCGGGAGGGATATCGATGGAAAATGTGGGAGTCGAGCCGCCCAGGCCTGGCAACGGGTTCGCCGGCAAGGCTACGAGCGGTGCGGCGACGGGTGACGCCGTCGGCACCAACGCTTCCACCCGCGTTTCGATCCGTCAAAACTAGTTGCGAAACCAGTTGGTCCAATGCCTTGCCCGATGAGAGAGAGACGGCGTTCCTGCCTCCTTCGGTCACCAATGACAGTTCGGGGCCAGGGCTGGCTTTCGCATCCACAGGCGAAGCGGATTGGCCCATGGTCAGCGTTGCCAGTACGCCTTGGCGAAGGAGTTGGGTGGGATTCTCTTTGCCGCCCTTAACATTGAGCGAGAGGGAAACCGTAGCGGCTTCTTCATCCAACGTCGCAGCATCAGCAGGTAGGGTCACTACGGGTAGAGCTGCCGACCAGAGTGGCATCGTCACCGGCGTATCCAACGCCTCGACAGGGAGTTCCAGCGTCTCCTCGAGCGGCACCTCATTGCCGGTAAGCGGCAAAGTGGGTATCTGCCCCGGCAATACGCCCTCGCCCCCGTGTATCCAGGTGGCGAGCTGACTCGATGCCTGGCTCAGCGACTGCGTAAGGAGTAGCGAAAACCCAGAATCCTGCTCTGAACCCTCTGAATTTCCAATAAATTCTCCGTTTAACGCCGTGTTTCCCGGCGTTAGCGAACCCTCCGTAGCCGGAGCAGTGTTCAGTGTCAGCGTAGATAGCAAGTTCGGCACGCCTGGCCTCCTTTGCGAGTTACCGGATGGTTAGCGGTAAAGGGGCAAAGGGCGTGCCAACTATGAATCGAGGGCTACTCCTTGCGGCGCACCTCGTTGAGCGAGCTGCGTTCGTCCATCTCGGACTGTTCCCGCCGGTCTGCCTCCCGGCGCTCTTCGGTGCGAAAACGCTCGACCACCTTGTCCATCGCATTGCAACGGGTTTTAAGCTCCAGCCAGCGGCGCCTGAACTGCTCCACCTCCAGCTCCTGCTGCTGGATGGCGAGATCCAGCTTGTCGATGAATTGGCGATAGTCTTGGAGCGCCGTTGCGCTCACGCCATCACCCGCACGATTCTGGAACTGCACGGAGTACTCCACGCGGTAGCTCTTCAGCTCCTCCAACTGGGCGACCTGTTTTGTCAACACTTCCTGTTGTTGAGCAAATGATTTGGCGGCGTCTTGCTCGCGATGGGCGGCAACACGTACCACGGGCTCCATTCGGCGCGATCGAATCATGGTGATACCCACTTCCCCGTCACGTGTGAAAACGTGATTGATATAACTAGTTTAGCCATTTTCTACGCTCATTAATGCCTGCAACTGATCAATAGCGGAATTTATTTTCACAGCCTCTCGAAGATCCTGGCGCAGATAACCGAGCTGTTGAGGGTGGTAAGCGATCGCCTCATCCACTCGGGGATCGCTGCCCGCCTGGTAGGCACCGACGCTGATCAAGTCGCGATTCTGGCGATAGGTCGAGTAGATCTGCTTGAACCGCCGCGCCGACTCCTGGTGCGTTTGGTCGGTAATCTCGAGCATCGCCCGGCTGATGGATCGTTCCATATCGATCGCCGGGTAGTGCCCCGCATCCGCCAACTCCCGGGACAAGACTATGTGGCCATCGAGAATCGCCCGCGCGGCGTCGGCGATGGGATCGTTCTCATCGTCGCCCTCGGTCAACACCGTATAAAAAGCGGTAATCGATCCTCCCCCCTTATCGCCATTACCGGCTCTCTCCACCAATTGCGGCATTTTGGCAAACACCGATGGAGGGTAGCCCTTGGTAGCGGGTGGTTCGCCAATCGCCAGGGCAATTTCACGCTGCGCCTGGGCAAACCGTGTCAATGAATCCATCAGCAGGAGAACCTGCAATCCTTGATCGCGAAAATACTCGGCGATGCTGGTCGCCAACATTGCACCATGCATACGCATCAATGGCGGGTGGTCGGCAGGTGTGGCGACCACCACCGCACGTGACATCCCCTCTTTGCCCAGGATATTACGCGCGAACTCCTTCACCTCACGGCCGCGCTCGCCAACCATGCCCACGACGATGACATCGGCATTGGTGTAGCGGGTCATCATCCCCAACAGCACACTCTTACCAACGCCACTTCCGGCAAACAGACCCATGCGTTGTCCGCGACCAACGGTGAAGAGCGCATTGATCGCCCGGACACCCACATCGAGCGGCTCGCTGATGGGTTCGCGCATCATGGGATTGATGGCGCTGCCATTCAGTGAGGTACGCGACTCCGAATGGATAGGGCCACCACCATCGAGGGGTTTGCCCGATCCATCGATCACCCGTCCCAACAGCTCGTGGCCCACTTGGGCCTCGACACCTTGGTGGGTGGGTATGACGCGGGCATCCGGGACCAAGCCGCGAATATCTCCCGTGGGCATGAGGTAGAGTCGGTCACCAGCGAATCCCACTACTTCCGCCTCGACGATCTGCCCGGCGGGGCCGACCACCTGGCAACGCCCGCCTACCGGGGCCTGACACCCGACGGCTTCCAGGGTCAAGCCCACCATGCGCGTCAGCTTTCCCTCCACGACCGAGCCCGCCGCACCCACCACATAGGGCTCGCGCGTGGCGAGTTTTTCCGCCCAACAGTGAGCGTGTTCACTCCTCAGATTGAGGTTGGTCATTTTGACGTTCGCCCCCCAACAAACCGTTTACCAGCGCCTGGAGGCGGCTTTCGACAGTGGCATCGACACGCGACATATCGGTTAACACCCGGCAGCCCCCGGCGGTAATCACCGGATCCTCTATGATTGTCCACCCGCGTTCACCCTCAGGGGGCGCCAACACTTCACGCACGATAGCGGCATCATCAGGATTGAGGTGCACCCGCACCTCCCGCGAAGCGACGGGGAGCAGCGCGAGTGTTTCGCGCACGACAGCGATAATCTCTCCGGGGCTGCTCTTCAACTCACGACGAATCATCTGTTGCGCGATCACCGTCACCAGTCTCAGCAGCTGGTTCTCCACCACCTCGTCCAGCTCTTCGAGCGGATGGGCCATCAATTCGCACACGGCACTCAGGCGCTCAGCCTGGGCTTTGACCTCCTCCAATCCCGCCGCGCGGCCCTCCTCCCTGCCTTGCTCGAAGCCCTCCTGGTAGGCCTGCTGCTGGAGCTGTTCGATGCGTTGCGCGGTCAATACCTCCGGGTGCTTGCCCAGCGGATTGGCATTCGCCTCAGCGCTGCCCAGCGCAGTGCGGCTTCCACCTGATCTTTCGGGATAATCTTGGATTGCGCCACGGAGCAATTCCTATACGACAGCTAGCTCGTTAGACAAAAGCCTCACCCTTACCGCCCAGCGATATCTCTCCCGAATCGGACAGACGGCGTGCTGTCATCAGGATCTCTTTCTGTGCCGTCTCGACGTCGCTCAGTTTCACGGGACCGCGCACTTCGAGATCATCATGCAACATCTCGGCGGCGCGCTTGGACATATTGGAAAAGACTTTCTCTTTGACCGCTTCGTCGGCGCCCTTCAAGGCGATGGCGAGCGAATCGGAAGAGATCTCGCGCAGGATGGTCTGGATGCCCCGATCGTCCACCTCGGCCAGATTCTCGAAAACGAACATCTTGTCCTGTATGGACTGACCCAGATCGGCGTCAACCTGTTTGATATCCTCCACCAGCGCCGCTTCTACCGAACTGTCGACCAGATTGAGTATATCAGCCGCTGCCTTGACGCCGCCAAACGAGGTCGAAGTCTTGACGTTGGTCTTGTTGGAGAAACTCTTCTCCATGATCAGGTCGAGTTCGCGTAGCGCGGAGGGTTGGATACCGTCGATGGAGGCGATGCGCATCACCACATCGTGGCGGACACGTTCGGGCATCGCTTGGAGTATTTCAGAGGATTGATCGGCGTCGAGATAGGCCAGCACGATGGCGATGATCTGCGGGTGTTCCAAGCGGATCAATTCGGCGACCGCGCGCAGATCCATCCACTTCAGCGCATCCAGCCCCTTGCTGCTGGACCCGAGCAGTATGCGATCGATCAAGCCGCCCGCTTTCTCTTCACCCAGGGCGTTTACCAGAACGGTGCGAACGTAGTCCTCCGTTCCCATACCCAACGCGGTTTGGCTATCGACCACATCGACGAAATCGTTGAGGACCGATTTAACCTGGCCCTTGGAGACATTACTGAGCTGGGTCATGGCCATACCCAGCTTCTGCACCTCTTTAGGCCCCATGTGCTTCATAACCTCGGCGGCATCCGCCTCGCCCAGGGCCATTAACAGAACCTCGGCACGTTCGGTGCCGGGTCCTACACCTTGCTCAGCCATCGCTTGCCACCCATGCTTTTACCACCTGTGCCACCCGTTTCGGATCCTCTTTCACGATCGTTTGAGCGGTCTGCATCTGGTTTTGATAGTCGTCTTCCTTCGGTGGTTCCAGTTGCGGTGTACCCACGGGTTGTCCCGCTTCACCCGCCGCCTGCCCCTCTCCCACCGGCACCAGCTCGCCGCTGGGCGATACGGTCACCAGTTGTTGCTGCGGGGCCGTGCGTCCTTTCTCCGCCAGGCTGTGCAGTGCCGGCCGCAGCACGCCGAAGGCGATGATCAGTATCAAGAGTACACCGCCGGCCTGCTTGGCGATATCCCATACCCAGGGCTGTTCCCAAATGGGTACGTCGGGCACCGGTTCGATCGCCTCGGGTGGCGTGAACGAGGCGTTTATAACGCTGACGCTGTCGCCGCGGCGCTCACTAAAACCCACCGCCTCTTTCACCAGCGCGGTCAGGCGTTCGATCTCTTCAGGTGTGCGGGGCGTCGTGACGGTTTCGCCATTTTCGTCAACGCTGCGCGCTTGTCATCGACCAGTACTGCCACGGAGAGGCGTTTCAATACGCCACTACCCAATCGCGTGTGGCTAATGGTCTTGTCGAGCTCGTAGTTGCGTACCACACGGCGCGTGGAGTTGGATGGCGCCCCGGTAGCGACGCCGGCCCCCTCCGCTCCAGCCGCCACTTCAGGCGCGGTTGCGGCACCCGGCGGTTGGTTGGAGAGCGCGCCGGGAACACCGCTGGCACCCGCTGCGCCACGGCTCTGTTCGTCGATGGTCTGCTCGCTGCGGACAGCGGGCAGGTCGGGGTTGAAGCTCTCCTGGGTACGCTCTGTCACGGTGAAGTCCAGGTCGGCGGCAACCTCTGCACGCACACCGTCGAGCCCCAGCAGCGGTGTCAGGATGCCCTCGATACGGCGAACATAACTCTGCTCGAGCTGCCGGGTCACCTCGAACTGACCCGCGGTCAACGTCAATTCACGATCACCCATACCGTTGGTCAACAAGCGACCCTTGTGATCGATCACTTTCACCTCTTCGGTGGACATATTGGGCACGCTGGAGGCAACCATATGGACGATCGCCTCTACCTGGCCCTTCTCCAGGATGCGGCCGGGCACTAGATTGACCAGTACCGAGGCGCGCGGCTTGTTACGGCCACGGAGGAATACCGACGGTTTGGGAATTGCCAGGTGAACGCGAGCCGAACGTACATTGTTCACCGCGCTGATCGTACGGGAAAGTTCCACTTCCAGCGCCCGTTGAAAGCGCGCTGTTTCCAATGCTCGACTGGTCCCAACCCCTTGTTCTTTCTGAAGAATTTCGTATCCAACACCCGACCCGCTGGGCAGACCTTCACTGGCGAGCATCAGCCGCGCATCCTGCATACGGTTGCCCGGAATCATCACGCGACCACTGCTGGAGTCGATTTTGTAAGGGATATTGGAACGCTGCAGCGCGCTGGCCACCTCGGAGGCATCCTTGTCCGAGAGGTTACCGGGTAGTGGCGTAAACCCGGGTTCCGTGGACCACAGGGCCACGGCCACGCCGATAGCGATCGTCGCAGCCAAGCCCGCCGCCAACCCGACCTGTCGGAACAGGTGGAGCCGGCTCATGCCATTGAAGGATTGCGAAAGAGCTTCTGTCTTCACCAGCGCCATCGATCGTTACCTCAACCTCACAGAATCCGAAAACTAGAGCTGCATACTCATGATGTCCTGATACGCCGAAACCAACTTGTTGCGTACCTGGGTCATCGCCTGGAACGAGAGACTGGCTTTCTACATCTCCACCATCACTTCGGCGAGATCCACCTGCTGATCTCCCATCTCGAAGGCTTCCGCCAGCTTGCGGGCGTTTTGCTTGGCCGCGTTCACCTCATCGATAGAGGATTTGAGCACCTCGGCGAATCCCCCGCTGGCGCTCTCCGCTTCGCTCGGTTTGTTGGCTTGACCCTGTGCCTGAGCGGCAAGGGCGCGCATCTGGGCCAGCAGTTCGTTAACGTTGACATCACTCATGGCAAAAATCCGTCGCTCATCGGCAATCATCGAGAAAAACGCATTTTTCGCGCCAAATAACTGTCGACTGCCGTCAGGGGATGGCGACCCCAGCCTCCCTCATCCGCGCCAATTTGTATCGCAGCGTTCGGGGGCTGATGCCCAAGTGCTCCGCCGCGGCCTTGCGACTACCCGCATTGGCCGACAGCGCATCGAGTATCAGGCGCTGTTCGCGTGACTTGAGATCGCTGCCCAGCCCACTCTCTTGGGCATCGGGCAGGACGCTCGGCCCCGCGCTCACCATTTCGCCCACTTCGAAATGCAGATCCTCGGCGCCGATCTGGTTTCCTCGACGCAGAATCAGGGCGCGCTGCAATACGTTCTCCAGCTCCCGTACATTTCCCGGCCAGGGGTACTCCAACAGTTGTTCCTGTGCGCCGGCCGCGAGTCCAGGCGCCACCTCTCCGGGTTGCAGATAGCGCTGTACCAGGCACTGCACCAGCGGCAATATATCCCTGGGGCGTTCGCGCAGCGGCGGTAGCGCCAGGGGAAATACGTTCAATCGATAGAAGAGGTCTTCGCGAAACCTCCCTGCTGCCACCTCTTCGCGCAGACGTCGATTGGTGGTCGCCAACACGCGCACGTCGAGCGGAATCAGCGCGCGTCCCCCCAGGCGCTCCACTTCGCGTTCTTGGAGAACCCGCAGTAGTTTGGCCTGGAACGACAGGGGCATTTCAGAAACCTCATCCAACAGCAACGTGCCGCCGTTGGCCTGTTCGAATTTGCCGGCCGTGCTGCGATAGGCACCGGTAAACGCGCCTTTCTCGTAGCCGAACAGCACCGCTTCCAGCATGTTCTCCGGAATCGCGGCGCAATTGATCGCCACGAAGGGGCCGTCCGAGCGGGGCGAACAATCGTGGATGTAACGGGCATAAACCTCCTTACCGGTACCGCTCTCCCCGCAGATCAGCACCGTGGCATCGCTTATCGCGACGCGTTGTGCAAGCGTCAACAGTTCGCGACTCCGCACATCTTCCACCACGACGGATCGACTCGCTTCGCCATCGGTCGCGATGGCGAACTGCTGCACCTTTTCCACCAGGGTATCCGCCTCGAAAGGCTTGACCAGATAGTCGACCGCGCCATCGCGCATTGCACCCACGGCGTTCTCGATGGTGCCGTAGGCGGTTATCGCGGTTGCCCAGCTTGTCCAGCGCTTCCGTACCGTCATCGGCGGTTTCCATGGGATAACCCGCCAGTTCCAATGTGTCGCAAAGCGCTGCTCGCAGCGAGGGCTCATCCTCTACTACCAGTACCGTCGCGTGGCTCATGAGTATCTCCAGAGAGGTGGTTCATCGTCACGGCGGGAACTGGTATCGAGCTCTTTGCCGCTGGGTAAAAAGTCAGGAAAAGGGTGATGGGGAAACGACAGGCGGAAACAGGCACCCCTACCGGGTTCGTCCACCAGCTCGACACTGCCGCCGTGCGCTTCCACTACAGTGCGCACGGCGGCAAACCCCAGCCCCGTGCCACGGGATCGCGCCGTAAAAAAGGGATCGAAAATCTTGTCTCGAATGGCGGGATCAACGCCTGGGCCATCATCTTCGACGATCAGGGTGAGTCGGGTGGCACCGCTATTTGACGCCACGGCAATACGGGTGGCGCCAACATCGCGGGCGTTGCTAACCAGGTTGGTCAACGCGGCCAGTAGCGCATCGCGGCTGCCGCGAAGCGTTCCGCGGAGTTCGGTAACGTCGAGACGGCAATCGCCCAATTGCGGCTCGAGCGTCTTGGTGAGTCGGTGACCCAGCTCAGCCAGATCCACCGGTTCAAGTTCCACCTGCCCGGAGCGCGCAAATAGCAACATATCGTTGATCTGGTTCTCGAGCTCCTGCAGGCAGAAATAGGCCTTCTCGACCGTCGAAGCGCGTCGCTCCCGATCGAGTTCATGCTGGCGCAGCAGCGAAAGATAGAGCAGCGCGGACGCTAGGGGTGTACGAATCTGATGGGCGAGTTGTGCCGCCATCTCTCCCATGGACACCAGGCGGCGTTGGCGGGCCATCAACTCTTTGAGGTGCTGCGTTTCGGTGACATCGTGGATCAACACGATCTGTCCGGGCTGGCTACCCAACGAGCTGATGGCGATAGTGACCACTCGCTCATTGGTCAACACCACCTCTTGACCGTGACCGGGTGAGATCGAGCGCTGGCAGATCTCGCTCCACTTCGCCCCTTCCGGTGGCTGGTCCAGCAGTTGGTGTGCGGCAGGATTGGCTTCGATAATCGTACCCGTCGCGTCCAACACCATGACACCACCGGGAAGCGCGGCCAGCAGATGTTGCAGTCGATTGGCGAGGCTCTCCTTCTCCTGGAGCTGTCGAAAGCGCTCACTGCGCGCGATGGTGAGCTCGCGATTCAGCTCCGCGACACGGCCTTCCAATTCACGATAAGCCGCCTCCATCTGCCGGGAGGTCTCGGCAAACAGACGAAAGGCGTCTTCAAGTTCGTGTACGTTGCTGGTTTGCGGAATAGTCATCTACGGTTTCGCATTCTTGTCGATCGACTTCCTCTGCGGAGTCGTGATCAGCAAAAGGCGAAAACCGTGCCAGGAATTTTTTCCTTAAATTACAGATAGATACAATGCGAGGGATTCGAGGAGCGTCAATTTATCGACGTTTCTTCTCGATGAATACCATATTTTCGCAGCTTTTCGACGAGGGTGGTGCGGCGCATGTTGAGGCGTTTGGCCGCGTGGGCAACGACGCCGTCGGACTCCTCCAGCGCCCGGCGTATCAAATTGACTTCGTACTGAGCGACCTGCTCCTTTAGGTCGATCCCATCGGCGGGAAAGCGCGCCTCCATCGCTATAGGGGCGGTGTACTCACGGTTGGGGATCTCCATTTCATCGCCGAAATCGGGCATCTCCCCCGATCCGCCCCGGAACTTCTCCGGCAAATCATTCACATCCACGACCCCGGAGGGATAGAGGATGCTCAAACGCTCCACGAGATTGGCCAGCTCGCGCACATTGCCCGGCCATGGATACTGACCCAAAACATTCATGGCGCTGCGTGTCAGTCGCAGCGTTTCGCCGCGCTCGTGCTCCACGCGTAGCACCAGATCGTTGACGAGCACGGGAAGGTCCTCGATACGATCCCTCAGTGGCGGCATTTCGATGGGAAAAACATTCAGGCGGTAGTAGAGGTCTTCGCGGAAATCCCCGGCCTGCGCGGCCTCTTCAAGATTACGGTGAGTCGCAGCGACGATGCGCACGTCGGCCTGGATCGTCTTATTGCTACCGACTCTTTCAAAGCAGTGCTCTTGGAGCACACGCAGGAGTTTCACCTGCATCGGCAAGCTCATATCGCCGATCTCATCGAGAAAAAGCGTTCCTCCCGCGGCCATTTCGAAACGGCCCTGGCGCGCGGTAATGGCCCCGGTAAAAGCGCCTTTTTCGTGACCGAACAGCTCGCTCTCCAACAAACCGGCCGGAATGGCGCCGCGGTTGATGGGGACGAAAGGCGCGCCACGGCGAGTGGAATGGTAGTGGACGTTGCGCGCCACCACCTCTTTGCCGGTACCCGATTCGCCGAGGATCAGTACGTTAGCGTCGGAGTTGGCCACCTGCTCGATCATGCGGCGAATCTTCTGCATCACGGGGCTATTGCCGAGTAAGCTACGGAACAGCTCCGGCGAACGGCCACTGCTGGATTGACCGCGCAGTACACGTGCGCGCCGGAGTGCGGCGGCCAATCCCTCATGGCGCAGCGGGAGCTCCAGATGATCCACCACCCAAGCTTCGGTGGCCTGCTCATCGTCGATACCCCCGCCGAGGCGGAATACGGCAGGATTGCCGAACTTGGAACCACTCTCTTCCACCAAGTTAGCGATATTCTCGGGTAGATGTTCGCCGATGATGACCGCTAGTGGGGATTCGGTCTCCGCTACGTGGGTACGTAGGGTAAGACCCAGATAGTCGACGATATACGACAGCCGCGTACACTCGTCCTGGTCTGCGCTGAGGAACAGAATCTCGTCAGAGTTCATGTGCTTAGGACGCGTTTTATGTGGGGAATAGAGACAGTAAACCAGCCGCGGCGACCGCTGTCAAAAAATTGTCGCGGAGGATCGAAAAGTGTAGCGCCAAAAAGTCAACACACTGACAACGCGCTGGCACCGCAGGTAGCAGCGAGAAATCACCTCTCCGTTGGATATACAGGGAATAGGGGCGTTGTTTAGTTGCGCTTGGCTCGCGCCTGTGCAACAGCGCGGCGGTGGTGACGGAAGATGAGTTTCTCCAACGCCTCCTGGACACTCTCGCTGGTTCCGTCATAGCGCATGACCACCGCGCTCTCGCCGAGACGGCCGGTGCCGGACAACACTTTCCCGAGCAGCCTCAGTGGTCGGGGGTAGCTCGGATGGAGATAGAGTTCGAGGAGTACGAACTGATCGGGTTTCGGCAGACCATCGCCGAGCCACTCCACCGTCTCTGCCCCGAGGCGTAAGGTCGCTTTTGCCGGAATCTTGGACTGCGCCGCCAGCATCTGACCGACGAGGTCCAACAACAAATTGAGTTTGGCGTCCAGGCGCGCATACTCCTGCCCGGTCCCCGCCCCTTCGCCGGCGTGGTCGGCGGAAATCTCTTCCAACGAGAGGACCGTGCGCAGCACTGAGTCGTTGTGATCGTTCAAGAGTTGTTGCTGGCGTTCGTCTGGCAGTGCCTTCAACACCTTGCAGGTGAGCGGCATGCGCGCTTCGTAGACGACGCCTTCGCCGAGATGTTGTGGTGTGGGAGTAGTCACAGGTGCGCGCCGTTGGGAGTGGAGGGGATTAGATCACGGCGCTTCGTTGCTGGCAATGGTCCCATAGGCGCGCGTAGCGCGAGCACCGCGTCGCAACTGTTTCATTTCACCCACCATCGCTTTGCGCGCGGAATCGCACAATCCCTGGAGCTCCCGATCGAGCGACTGCAGCTCGAGGATCAGACGCTCGGCGTCGCGCGACGCCTGAGGTGGAATCTGCTCGGCAAACTGCTCCAGTAGTTGCGCATGACGCTCTTGGGTCAGCGAGGCAAGGCGGGGCCAGTCGCCGTCATTCGCGGCGGCGATCATGGTATGGGTGAGCTCTACGAGCGGATGCATGAGGCACCGGGTCAGCCGTTACGAACCGGTTGCGACATTCTGCTCCTGCAAACCGCGAAGGATTTCGGGTACGCCATCCCAGGCCTCCTTGATTTCGTTCAGCAAGCCGTGGATTTCATCGAGGATGGCCGGATCGTTCTCCATATTGGCGACCGTCAGACAGTATTGCATGTAGTCGTAAAGCTTGTCTAGGTTCTCGGAGATCTCGCCGCCCTTCTCCATATCCAAGCTATCTTGCAGACCACCGATGATGGCAATGGCCCAACTGATGTGACTCGCCTTCTCGGCAACGTTTCCACACTCCATCTGCATCTTGGCAATGCGGATCTTCTCCAACCCGCCTTCCATCAGCAGCTGAATCAAGCGATGCGGTGATGCTCCATCCACTTCAGTGTGGGTTCCCACCTGGCGGTACTGCTGTAGAGCATTGTTGTTGCCGAAATTCATGCGCCTCTCCTCAACGTTACAACTTGCTGCGCGTTTTAATGGACGTAGTGTCGTGTGCGGCAGCTACGCCTTGTCTTCAAAGAGTTTGCCGGAGACATCCTCCAGCCGTTCAGCCAGCGCCAGAATCTCTTCTGACGGTATTTCCCGAATCACTTCATCCGTTTCACGATCTACGACTCGTATCACGGCCCGTCCGGTCTCTTCATGCATCGCAAAATGTATATCGCGGGAGACCCGTTGAGGTACCCGCTCTTTAAGCGCTTCGATGATGTCGATGACCTGCTCTTTCGTGGCAGCCGGTTTGGCTTCCTGCTGAGACTGCTCCACCTGTTGCTGCGACGGATCCCCATGGGCGGCAGAAGACGTTCCCACCAATTCGACGGGTTTTTGTCCTGCCGCTCCAACGATGTTTAGATCCTTACCAAGCATCCTTCTAGTCCTTAGCTTTTGTTCACGTTCTGTAGTACCGCAAACTGCTGAGTCAGAAAATCACCACTCGCCTGCAGACCGCCCACGATCTGCTCCACCGTCGCAAACGAATCGATCAACGTTGCCTCGCGAATCACTAAACGGCGATTCAGCGCTGCAATGTCATCGTCGATGTTCTTGATGGTCGTGTTCAGTCTGTCGGTACGGGCGGGGATTGCTGTCGAAATGAAAAAGCTAAGATCGTCTTCCAGCTTTTCAGCCATCTGATCGAGCGAATCTTGCACTCCACTGAGATCCGAATCGAGAAGGTCCTCGAGATACGACGATTCCAGCGACAACACACCTTCTTTGCTATGCGACAGTCCGAAATTCGCCGGCGCATAACTTCCGAAATCGGTGGTCACGGTGTTACGCAAGGTATCCAGAATATTGCGCGCAGTACTGTCACCGGTTAGCACGGAACCTCCCGTAGGACCGACGGCCGTCAGACTACGGACCAGGCCGGAAGCGCCGTTATAAGCGGAAACGAAAGCGTTGACCTTCGCGGTAATTTCCGACTTATCGAGTCCAACCGTTAACGATAGGTTGTTTCCATCGGAATCATCCAGCAGCGTGAGGGTGACACCCGATAACACATCGCTAATGGTATTGGTGCTGCGCGAAACTGTCAGGCCATCGACGACGAGTGAGGCATTCTGCGCCGCTTGCGACTGCGTCAGATTGGTCGTACCGCTGGCAACCGTTCCGTCGCTGTTGTAAGTGGCGTTGAAGGCGAGCCGCGAAAGACCGGTGGTATCGGTCTCGTCGGTGGCCTCCTCGAAAGTGCCGTCGTTGTCCTCATCGACCAGAATGGAAAGACGTCCATCCACACCGGTCGTGCTGGAGTTGATCGTCAGGCGGTAACCGCCCCACCGCATTGTCCGCTAACAGCGAACCACCCACGGCAATCGCCGTACGGTCGGTCGCAGTGTAGCCCAGCAGGTCTTCCGCCGTGGTGCTGGCGTTTTCAAACTCGAGATCAATCGAGTTGGTATTCCCCGTGTCGTTGGCAATGGTGAACTTAGAACTGGTCGTGTCGTAAGTGACCGAATAAGTGTCGGTACTGCCGTTGGCATCCTCTAACGCGCGTTTGATCTCCGCCGCCAGTCCGTCCGCTGTATAAGTACCAGCGGTCAAGGTCGCGGTGCGCGACGAACCGTCATTGAAGATCAGTGTGTCATTGGTGCCATCCACTACAAAGCCGGAATTCACGATGCTCGCACCGACGCCCATATCCAAGTCGTTGATTGCGTCACGCAAACCCGACAAGGTGTTGTTGGTCGCATCGACCGTTATATCCTGAGCCGTACCGCTGCCCAATTGAAGTCTCAGCGTTTGGGTGGCGTAGGTGGATAGATCGGCGACCTCGGCGCCAGAAGAGGCGAAAGTCGCGGAATAGAGGCTTTGAGTGGTCGCGAGGTTGTTGACCCTGATGCTGTGCGTCGCCGCCGTTGCCGAAGTCTCCGCCGTAGCGGTGAAGACCGTCGTATCGGACGACGTCGTGGACATGGTCACGATATTGCTGGATTTCAGATCTGTGAGTGTCGATTTGAGGCTGGAGAGGCTGCTCTTGAGTGTTCCGTAACTGCTAAGCGACGCTTCAAAGCTTGCCTTCTTTACCGACATAGCGGAAAGGGGCTGCCGCTCTACCGCCATTATCTGATCGATAATGGAACCGGTATCCAACCCCGAAAACAAACCTGTGTTAATCGAAACGCCCATTTAGAACAGACCCTTACCGTTGACTCCTCGCATCGTTAGAGCAGCTCGCTAACGCTTGCCATTCTCTAGTTCGACTTGTACTCGGCAATCTTTATGCCCATCAAGTTAGAAGGGATGGAGGGGAAAACTCCCCTCCATCCTCAACTCATTACTGCAGCAGAGCGAGTACGTTCTGCTGTACCTGGTTGGCCTGCGACAGGATCGAGATACCGGCCTGCTGCAAGATCAGCGATTTGGTCAACTTCGTGGTCTCTTCCGCGAAGTCCGCGTCTTGGATACGCGAACGAGCTGCGGAGATGTTCTCCCGGACGTTCTCCGGGTTACGCACGGTTGACTCAAAACGGTTGAGCTTCGCACCCAAGGTCGCTTTCTCGGAGTTCAACGTCTCCAGCGCCTCTTTCGCCGCCAGGATCGCTACGTTCGCGCCACCTACATCAGTAACGGAGATGTTATTGATGGAGTTGGTGTTGAGCGAAACGGCAGCCGCCGCCGTACCCACACCGAAGGCAGCACCCGTTGCGGTACCGTCGAAAGCGATAGAGGTGGTGGTCAAACCGGCATTGAAGACGACCTTACCGTTGGCGCCTGCACCGACGTTGGTCTCACCCGCGGCGAAGTTGTGGGTTCCCACCAGCGAACCACCGGAAACCGCCGGGTTCATTGAGACAGAGATCGCCGCACCGGAAGTGTTACCCAGCACCATGCGCGTATCGGAGGTAATGGTAGCGGTCAATACACCCGTGGAGTCCACCGTATACGCGCTCACACCCGAAGTAGCCGCTTTGTCGTTAATCGCGGTCTGCAGGTTAGCGATACTGGCGGAAGCCGCACCAGCGGTACCCAAGGCAAAACTACCGATCTGCGTACCGTTGATGGTCAGATAACCGGCGGCCACCGAAGCGGTCGTGCCGGCTGCGGAAGCTTCAGCAGCCATTGCCGTAGAGGCGCCAACCAACGAGTTACCGAATCCAAAAGCGGTTACGCCCGTGTCACCGGTGTACTGGTTGATGCGGTTGATCAACGCCTGACTGTTGTTCTGGTAAGAACTGGCCGTTGTGATGGCGTCACCGAAATCGGTACCGGCTAGAGTGGCAGCGCCGGCCAGACCACCCGACTCATAAGAGAGCATGGCGGACTGTGTCACATCGGAACCACCCAACGTGGAGGAGTAGGTCGTAGAGACACCCATGGTGGTGGGCGATACGTTGGAGGTGGAGACGTTGATGGTCTCACCCACCTCGGCGCCTACCTGGACGTCGATACTACGCTGCTGGTTGAGGATCTGCTCACCGTTGTAACGGGTCTGCGTAACGATACGACTCAGCTCGCTGATCAGCTCCTGCACCTCGGTGTTCAACGAGGAACGATCCGCCGATGTGTTGTTACTCGCCGCCTGTACGGCCAGCTCGTAAACACGCTGCGTGGCATTGATCATCTCGTCCATCGCGCCTTCAGCGGTCTGGGCGAAGGAGATGCCGTCGTTGGCGTTACGGACGGCAACCGCCAAACCGTTGACCTGGCGGGTCATACGGGTGGCGATAGCGGCGCCCGCGGCGTCGTCCTTGGCGGAGTTGATACGCAGTCCCGAGGAGAGGCGCTGCATGGCCTGCTGCAACGGGGCGTTGGATTTCTGGAGATTTCGCTGGGCGTTAATCGCCAGCAAGTTACTGTTAATACCAAGAGCCATGAGATTGCTCCCAACATCGCATCCAGGGATTGATACCCCGGACGGTTGGTCTCTAGCGGATATACCTAAAGGTGAGGTATTCACCGCCTCCGAGTAAGATTATCGACCTGTGAGGGGCTAACTTTAGTGTCCCAGACAAACACACAGGGAAATCGGGCAATTTCCCGGCTCAACCTAGAAAAAGGGAATATTTTCCTTTTATTTCTGATAGTTAACAAATGGGATCAGCCGCTGTAGAGGGGCATTTTCGGCGAGAATGGCCCCATCCTGGTGGAATCAGCCAGGGGGTTGGCGAAGTGGTCAAGAAAAGGGGGCTTTTCCCACCCGCGGAGACCGTGAGACCGCTATGTGATGCCACCTTCGATGGCCACAGCGGTGGGGTCGCTCAGTTGTTTAACAGCTCCTTGGCGAAGCTCAGATAGTCGTCATTCTTCGGCGTTTTACCCACCCATTTACCGAAAAAAGCGGCTCGCCCCTGCCAATCCTGCAGATCCTCGTTGACGGTAAAACACTCCTTGCCCAACAGCGCACGGGCCTCCTCGGAATAGAGGACGGGGAGTTCGGATGTGTTGGCACGCAGACACAGATCGACCTCGATGTAGGCATCGTGAATCCTCGAATCGAAGCCACCCAGCGTCGTGAAATGTTCCCGGCTCAAGGCAATGAGCCCTCCGCCCACGGCTCGCCCAGACTATCAGCGATCGGCCGGGGTACCGCGTTGAAATCGAACGAGAATCCATGGTAATAGGGCGAGAGGTCGGGATGATCGATGGCAGCACCGGCTATCCCCTGTTGCGCGTGCTCCAACAGATCCCCCAGTTCGAACAGAAGCACACCCGGTTTCAGAAAGACCAAACGATCACCCCGGGCCGCTTTGGCGCCCAGATTGTGGAGTTCGGCGAGCCCGGTACTCGGCTCGGCCTGGACCACCACCAGATCACCACTGACTTGCGACAGCAGCTCATCAACGGCGGGATCGTGCGCAACCACCACCGCCTCCCATTCCGAGAGCTGCACGCGGTCGGCCAGCGACAGCAACGTCGCTCGCAATGCCTCCGGATCGTTGCCTGAAGGGATCACAAAACTGACCAACTCTTTACCGGCACCAAAATCGACCGGTTCGTGTGCGCTATCGCGCACGGCGAAGATATGGTCTATTACGCCACCGGCATTCTCGATAGCTCCCACATTGCTGTGGTGAAAATAGTCGGTTAGAAACGCCCCCACCCTCTCCTGAACCGCTGCGGGAACGCCGTTCTCCACCGTATCGTAGAGCGGTTTCCAGTTCCCAATCTCCTTAAAGGGTTGAGAGATTCCCCACTGCCCGTAGTGATCGGGCTCCCCATCGCGTCCGGGCATGGAAAACAGCGGCCGGTCGAAGGAGAGCGCTTCAACAGCAAGGGTGGTCTTACCCAGAGTGACACAGTAGTCGGCAATAGGCAGCAAACGATAGGCATCGAAATTCTGGACTACGATGGCTTTGGGGAAGATCTTTTTGAATAGGTCTTCGGCATTCTGTTTGTAGGATTTATAACCCACCTTGGGATGCCACTTGATCACCACCACCAGATCATCGCGTTGTGGCAGATCGCCAAGAAACTCCTCCCAAACGCTTTGATCCTTAACCACACCCCACTGCAAGCCCATCATGATGACAACCACTTTTTTGTCAGCGGGGATACCCAACTCCTTGCGGGTTTCCTGCATCTGTTTTTCGCCGAAATAGGTCTCCCGTACCGTCGCCAAGTGAGTGTTGCCGGTGAGCATCATTTTTTCACCGGCTGATTTGAAGCGGATCAATCGATCACTGGTTTGCCGTCCCCATAACATAAGCGCAGTGGTGTATTCGGTGTGGCCGCTGAAACTGATGCGATCCTCGTAGTAATCCCCCTCTTGCAGAGTAACGTAGGGGATGGCGTATTTGTTGGTGAAGTGTCCCAGTAGTTTCCCCCAGCGGTTGCGCTCGTGTAGCGCAATCACCATATCGGGCTGTTCCTGTTTGAAGAACTGCTCGAGGCAGAAATACTCCTGAAAACCACTACTCACCAACGCGGATTGCAGAACCAGCGGCCAGTGGCGATAACCATCCCATTTAAAACAGCGCTGCACCCACTCGCGGTAGAACTCGTGAGTGGTGCGGTCGACTTTTTTATTGGTTTCGGCTTCGCGATAGCCTTGTATCAGCTTCACCTCTTCGCCCTTGCGCATCAGATCGCGTTCGAAGGGAAAATCTGAGAGCGTCGTAAAGTAGAGGATCTGCGCCCCACGCTCGCGTGCCTCCTCGGCAACCGGCGCAATAAACCTTGTGTGGTGTGGTAGTGCGACGAAACAGGCGATCTTTTTTCCTTGCGCGCTCATACCATTACCCTCGTGATCACGTCAGCAATTCCCGGCGCCGACTTTTTCTTCTCGTATTCACTCAGCAATGCTTCGCGCAGATCAGTCTGGCTTGCGGTGAACTGGACACCTTGGATCTGTTTGACCTCGGTCACCAGCGGATTGTAGACAATCCCCGCTTTGTCGTATTTGACACCAAAACTGAGGGGCAACACATAACTACTTGCAGCGACTACATCGCACAGCATAATGGCCTTGGCGATGGCATCCACTTTCAGTAGCGCATAGTTTTTCACCGTACGCTCCATCACCGGCTTGACCAGGTCCTCGAACACATCCTTTTCGTGAACCTCTTTCACGGCAAAATCGAGCATCACGAAAAGTAACTTCACGGGAATATCCAGCGACCCGACGGTTTCGAGGATCTCGTAGAGTTGGTAGCGGTTGCGCGCATGGTTGACCAGAACAATGCCGAGTTCATCGCTCTTGACCCGGAAGTCGAACTCGAACATGGCATCTTTGTAGGTGTCCTGCATCGTGGAGCGGCAGTAATTGTCGTAGAGACTGCCCAACACCTGGACGCGCTCTTCGGCGACGCCATGCTCCATGAAGTAGTCGGCTTCGTCGGCGCTACCCACCACGTAATGATCCAGCAAATAGTGGAACAGCGGCGGCACATCGTAAACCGGATAGACCTGCAACCCGATGAGTGGAATCTCATGCTGTCGGGCGTGGAACACCACGTGCGTGTAAAGCACATCCTCCGAGTTGGGTGGATTCTCAACGAACGAAGGTATCGGGAAAAGTACCAAGTCGTAGCGCTCTTTGATGCGCGGATAGACACTGGGCGACACATTCCACAGGAAATCGTCAAAACCCACCTGTTTCCAGAATTTGAAATCGGTACCCGGCACCAGGAGATCGTGATTCAGCTTGATGAAAATCTTGGCAAAACTGTCGCGATCGGCCATGGTCCAGAAACGCTCTTCGCGCTGAAACAGTACCGGACGAATCTTCTCGTTGCCCTTAAAGTAGTCACTCGCCAGGTCGCAGATACCAGTATCGCACGTCAGGATATCTACCTGGTGACCTTCGGCTGCCAGCGTGCCGGCGATGCGGAGCAGTCGACCGCTGGTTGCATTCACCTCACGTGAACCCAACGGCAGGAGGATCTTCTTTCCGGTTGGTTTACTCATCGCTACTGGCTCGCTGTTCATCCACCCGTGTCATCAACTGGCTGGCGTACTCCAAATTGGGATTCTCTGTTTTTTCGGCGAGCTGCCGAACAATCTCGTGAATACGCCGGTGTTTGGTACAGAGCGCGTAGGACTTTGGCAGCAACAGGTCGTAGACCTTTTTCAACGCATCCTCGCTGGCATACTCGTAGTGATAACGTTCGGCCTCCATCGTGATCATCGACGTTAAATGCTGGATCAGTGCACCGACCACTTCGTCGAACCGATTCTCGTCCCACAGATAAAGCGCATTGAGCAGCAGTAGATCCGTGTGATCGGCTTTGCATTTCAAACCGGCCTCGATATAGGGCAGTGCACGGGCACGTTTACCGCGGCTGATCAGTTGCTTGGCCAACTCTTTGAGGATGCAGAGATAGATGACGTTCTCCCCATTGCGCTCTTCGGGGGCGACGTGATCCAGTGCCTGCTCCAACGTTTCGATGCCGCGATCCACCATTCCGGTGCGGATATAGGTCATCGCTGTTTCGTAATTCGCCTGATAGCTCATGGTGTGTTCTTTCTGCGCTTGGATACCCTAGGCCGCTTGTTCGTTGGCGGCCGATTTCGCATCGGCTCGCGTAAAGACGCAGTTGCGGACATAAGGCCCGGGATGAAACGGATTTTGGTTGTGGATGTGTTCGGACTTCAGTTGAAATCCGGCGTTCTCCAGAAGGCTTTGAATACTCGTCGCACCCGGCCGCGTCTCTTCGAGTTCGACGATGACCGATTTGAGTTGGGGGTGGCGCAGCGTCTGTTCCGCACCACCCAGCACCGCGCACTCGATACCGTCCACATTCAGCTTGATGTGATTCGGTGGTTCAACACCGAACTGTTCGATGAGATCGTCGAGGCGATAACTCATGATGGGTTGCTTGTAGGCCGCCTTGAATTCCACCGGCTCACCTTCAGTCTCCAACCCATGCAACGCGGTACCGGTCTCGACACTGCTGTAGTTGAAGAACTGCAATTCGGTCTTTGCCGCCAGGGCGACGTACATGGGATAGACGATGCCGCCGAAATTGTTGATCCAGACATTCTTGCTCAGCTGCGAAAAGGTGGAGAAAGACGGTTCGAAGGCGTAGATCTTCACCTTTTCGCACAGACGTTCGGCAATCACCAGCGAGTAGGCACCGACGTTGGCACCGATGTCGTAGACCACGTCACCCTCTTCAATGAACTCTTCGATCCACTGCACGGTCTTCGGCTCTTTAGCGCAGGAGTGGGCACGCTTTTCGTACTCCACCCAACTTTCCGCATTGATGCGCAAATTACCGCGCGCGTAATCCAAAGGCCGGTTCACTGCCGTTGCACTGTGCAGCGCCAGTTTGCCCAACGGGGGTAGCAGCCAGGTAAGACCGTTGAACAGTTTCACCAGTCCCGCGTAGCTACGCTTACGCAACTGAGGGCGCCACTGCCACTGATACCGTTCGCTAAGAGTTGCCACTGTCGTTCACCTCCACATCGTGACCGGCGTCAGTACTACGACCCGGAGTGTTCTGCCCGCCATTGACCCAGCGCTTCATTCAGCTCCACGAAGAGTGGCTCCCAGGCATTGACGGCGGGTTGTCTGAAAAGCCGCATACTGGGGTACCACGGGCACACCTCGCCCTCCATTAACCAGCGCCAGTCCAGCGCGTGGTGCAGCAGCGTCCAGACCGACGGTCCCATGGCGCCCGCCAGATAGGGTACCGAGGTATCCACCGAAACCAATGGATCGAGATGCGTCAGTGCGGCTGCGGTATCGACGAAAGAGTGCAGCAATCCACCCAAATCGATGGGAGCAAAACCCGCCGTGAGCCGGCGCAGCTCATGGGCCGCATCGCCCTTTTGCAAGCTGTAGAATGTGACATCGGATCGTTGTAATTCGGCGAAATTTGCCAGGGTGCAGGAGCGCTCGATGTTGTTGCGAAAACCGCGATTGCCCGACCAGACGATACCCACGCGCAGTCCGGGCTGGCGCGCGATAAGTTCCCCCCACTGCGCTATGGCTGTCTCGGGTGCCTGGATGTAGGGCACCGTCGCGGGAACGGTCTCCATACGGGTACGAATATAGCCGGGTAGCGAGAGCAGCGGTATCTGGTAATCGTATACATCGGTGTTGGATTCCGCCCAACCCGGCGGCTGCAGCGAATCGATCCCGGGAGTCGCTGCCAACAACCCGTGCAGCGCTTCCTCGCACTCAAAAATGACCCGTGCCCCACGCGCTTTCAGCAGCGCCAGGTAACGGACGAACTGAAACAGATCCCCATAGCCCTGTTCGGCGTGTACCAGGGCGATCTTATCGGTTAGCGCCTGTTCTTGCCCCAAAGGTTGCGGAAGATCGCGCCGCGGACGTTCGCCCAATACGAATCCCAATTCGTAATCGGACCACGCCTGCTCCAGCTTGCCCTGCCCCAACCAGGCCAGCGCACGATTCCAGCGCGGAGCGATGAGAGTGGGATCGGCCTCCACTGCCGATTCCAATTGACCGGCCAGGGCCAAAGCACAGCCCTTGTGGTAGAGCGTCACCGCGTCACCGGGGGTCTGCGCCAACACGTGGTCGAAACAATCCACCGATTCGTCGTAGCGGCCCATCTGTTTGTACGTATTACCCAGGCGTGTTCGCGCTTCCCGAAGATCGGGATCCAACGCCAGACAGCGCTGCAAATGCTCTTCCGCCGCCTCGTACTGCTGCAGTTTCTTGCATAAGGTACCCACACGAAGACGCAGCGCAGCGGACTCCTCACCCAACTCCTCGAGCAGACAACAACCCAAGGCCAAGGCATCGTCCAGCCGCCCGTCGCCCTCCAATCGATCCATGAGCGTAAGAACCTCTTCCGCGGCGGCATCCACCTTATCGGGTGGCGTGTCGCGCAGTTGCTCCAGCACCGATTCCAGCCCCGTCGCCAGCTGTTCGACCAGATTGTGCAATTGCGCGGTCTGCACCGAAATCCCCTACCCGCCCTGCACCGCACCACGCACCGTGTCGGCGATGGAGGCAGCATCAAGACCATGGGCCGCCAATACTTCGGCGGGCGTTCCGCAGTGAGGAATTTCCGTAAGCCCCAGGTGATATACCTCGGGGGGTTCCGACAACGCACACTGCCAAAGCGCAGCGGCCACCTGTTGGCCTTGTCCGCCCGCGATGTAGTGATTGTCGAGCGTAACAAGAACTGGCACCCCGGCTACCGCTTCGGCAAGCCATTCGCTCTCCACCCGGTTGAGCCACGGTAGATTGATCACCCGCAGTCCGATGCCTTCTTTGCTCAGGATCTCGGCAGCCTCCCAGGCCTGCATCAACAGTGTCGGACCATAGCCGATCAACACAGCATCATCCCCTGCGCGCAGGGTCGCGCCACAACCTTCTTTAAACGAATACGACTCGGGCATTCGGTAAGCGATCTCCACCGGTATCGATTCCAACCGTAAATAAGCGCTCCCCGCGGCGCTGGCGACTGCATGTTTCACCGCCATGGCCACCTCCGCTTCGCAGCTCGGCGACACCAGCGCCAGTCCCGGCGTTCCGGAAAGCGCTGCGATATCGCGCACCGATTGATGCGAATGGCCGGGCCCCGCGGGTAGCACACCGGCTAGGGAACCCACATAGATCACCCGCGTGCACTCGGAAGCGTTGTTGTAGATCTGCTCGTTGGGTCGCGTGGAAAGAAAGCAGGCAAACGAATGCGCCACTGGCAACTTGCCTTTGAGCGCCAGACCGCCCGCTTGCGAGACCACATCCTGTTCGGCGATGCCACACTCGATAAAGCGCTCGGGAAAACGTTTCTCGAACTCCAACAAACCGCAGTCGAGAGCCAGGTCGGCATCCAGCACCACCAACTCCGGGTGATGCTCCGCGGCAGCAACCAGCGCTTCACCGTAAGCAGCCACCAAGTGTTGTGCGGTCTCTGCGGGCGCCGCGCGCGGCGGCAACGGTGCCTCCACTGTCTCCAGCGAATCCATACCCAAGACCTGGGCGGCCTTCTGCGCCTTCGTCACCAACTCATCGACCGCGCGCCCATACTCGACGGCATCGGGTGCACCACTGTGATAAGGATAGAGACGCATTTCGTTGGGCATGACGCTGGACTCCATAAACGAGACCCCGCGGCCTTTAATCGTGTCGGCAATGATGATCTGGGGCCGATCGTTAATACCGTGACAACGCTCTAGCGCCGATTCGAGTGCCGCCAGGTCGTGACCATCTATGCGTTCTACGTACCAACCGTAGGCCTGGAGTTTGGTGGCAAGATCGCCCAGATCGCAGACCCGCTCCACCCAGGTGTCGGACTGAATCTTGTTGTGATCGATAATCACCGTCAGTTGACCCAGTCCAGTATTGGCCGCCGAGACCAGCGACTCCCAGAATTGCCCCTCCTGGAGTTCACCGTCACCGGTGAGCACGTAGGCGCGTTTCTCTTCTTCGTCCAACGCCGCCGCTTTCAGCATCCCCTTGGCTCTGGAGATACCCATGCCCAGCGAGCCGGTGTTGGTCTCGATACCGGGTGTATGGATATCGGGATGCCCTGGTAATCCGTCCCTGCGCCGCAGTTGGTGGATCTTATCGAACGGCAATACACCCAGTGCCAACAGGACCGAATAGAGACCCGGCACATCGTGCCCTTTGGAGGAAAAATAGATATCGGCTGCCCCCTCGGAATCGCGGGACATTTCGTTGAGATAGAGCCACGAAACTATGTCGAGGCTGCTGAAACTGCTGCCGATGTGTCCGGAACCGGCCTGCATGATCATGTAAAGCGTGTTGATGCGACAGAGGTTGGCGAACAGCGCGCTCTCCGCTGCCTTGTCGGCGGCAATAGACTCCAAACGCTCAAACTCACTTTTAGGTACGTAAACTAAATCGCTCACCCGGTTTCTCCAAAACAATCGATCAGTGTTCGTTAACGACAGGTAGTTGCGCTTCGCCCGCGGCGAGTAGTCGTTCGGCAAACCACCAGTCCTGTTCGGTGTTGATGTCGAAACCTTCACAGCCATCGGCGTGAAACGGCATCAATGCATCGCCGGCAATGGTGCCGCTCTCTTCCACCACCCGCGTCCAGGCGATCTCCAAACTGGCGTTCTGCACATAGACCTCCGGCAACGATTGATACTGCGAGCTGTGCCACGGCGTGGCATCGCCGCCCAGGGGTAGCAGCGGCACCATACGCTCGCCCTTCACCACCCACATCTTGCCCGGGTGTTGCGCGCACAATTCGACTGCACGCAAAGAGTCGATACCTTCAGCAGCGCGGGACAGGGTCCAGGCGCGGCGCAACATATCGACCGAACGAAACGGACTGGTGGGCCGCAGTATCGAGAAGGCATCGTAATGCCGATTTTCGGCGGCCAGACTCTGCAACGCATGACGCACCCACTCGATATCGGGTGACGTTGAGGAGGCAAACTCTGCGGGACGTAGAAACGGCACCTCGCCGCCGTAGTGGCGCGCGATGGCGGCGTACTCCTCGCTATCGGTAGAGACGACGATGTCGGCAAAGATTCCACTGGCTTCTGCCACTGCCAGGGTATAGGCGATCAAAGGGTGTTCACCCAAGGGGCGGACATTCTTCGCCTTGACGCGCTGCGACCCGGAACGCGCTGGAACCAGTGCCACCAATTTGGGCATTTCGCTCATGGCTCAGATCCGATCCGGATTCGAGGTAATACTGATGTTGCGCAGTTCGGAGTAGACGTCCAACGCTTCGGGGCCTGGCTCACGGCTGCCGTTGCCGGAATCTTTGAATCCGCCGAAGGGCAGATGCGGTTCGCTACCATAGGTTCCGGCATTGACCACCGCCACTCCGGCTTTTACGTGGTGACAGAACTCCGTGGCGCGATTGAGATCGCGGGTATGGATCGCTGCAGTGAGACCATAGGGCGACTGATTCGCCAGCGCGAGCGCCGCGTTGAAATCGGGTACCCGATAGAGCGTTGCGACCGGCCCGAACAACTCGATCTTTGAGAGTTCATCATCAGGAGCGACGTTTTCAATCAGTGTCGGTGCCAGATAAAAACCATCGCCATGCGCAGCATCATCCAGCCGCTTACCGCCAACCAACACGCTCGCACCGTGTCCTTCGGCGGTTTCGATAGCGGCAAGCATATTATTGAGTTGCCGTTCGTTGATGACCGGACCCAGATCGTCGTCATCACTAGGGCCCACACGCAATTGTTGAGTCGCGGCGATTAATCGTTCGCGAAACGCCTCGTAGACCGCATCGAAAACGATGATGCGACTCCCCGCCGCACAGCGTTGACCCGCGTTGCTAAAGGCCGACAGCAGCGCCCACTGTTCGGCGTTGTCCAGGTCGGCGTCGTCACAGACCACCAACGGATTCTTACCGCCCAACTCCAGCGACACCCGCGCCAATCGTTCGCCGGCCACCGCGGCGATCTGGCGACCCACTGCAGTGGAACCGGTAAAGCTGATCACTCCCACCTTGGGATGGGCGACCAAGGCGGCACCGACTTCCGCACCGAGGCCTTGCACTACGTTCAACACACCGGGTGGAATGCCCGCTTCGGCACTGATCTCGGCAAACAGCCACGCGGTAGGCGGCGTATCTTCCGCCGCCTTCAACACCACGCTGTTACCGCACACCAGCGCGGGAAACACCTTCCAGGCCACGTTGGCGATGGGTGTATTGGCCGCGATGATAAGCCCGGCAATACCGATGGGTTTGCGGACGATCTGAATGTGGCGGTTGGGTACCGCACTGGTGGTGCGGCCAAAGAGCCGCTGCCCCTCTCCCGCCATAAAGAGCCCCTGCGCGATAGCGGCATCGGTTTCGCCCAACGCTTCGCGATGGGATTTACCGGTCTCGAGGGCGACCAGCTCAGCCATCTCCTCACGTCGCGCGCGCAGCGCCATGGCAAGGTCGTGGAGCAACATCCCGCGCTGCACCGCGGGCATGGCACCCCACGAGGGCTGCGCGCGTTCGGCGGCGCTGATGGCCGCTTCCAGATCGACGCCATCGGAGCGCGTCACCTGACAGAGCACCGTACCATCGGCCGGCGAACGCTTCTCCAGACGTCGACCATGGGTGGTTTGAGAGACACGGCCATCGACCCAGTTGGGTGCCACCTCCGGCCGTGTAAAAGGTGAAAAATCTTGCGCCGCTACCATGCGGTGTATCCCCCATCGACCCGCAACTCAGTGCCGGTCACATAGGAAGAGGCTTCCGAGGCGAGGAACAGCAACGGTCCGCTCAGATCCGAATCCACGGCCATACGGCCCATGGGAACGCGCGCGCAGAACTTGGTTTTGAATTGCTCGTCCTGCTCTCCCAGAACACCACCGGGGGACAGCGTATTGACGCGAACACCCTTGGCACCCCAGTGGGTGGCGAGGTATTTGGTGAGATTGACCAGCCCGGCCTTCGAGGCGCCATAGGCCGGGGGTTTTAGAAAGGGGGGATCACAGGGTATGTGATCGTAAAATCTCGCATCGGGAGAGACCGAGGCATAGAGCGAACCGATATTGATGATCGATCCCCGCCCCTGCGCCAGCATCGCACGCGCAAAGACCTGTATGACCTGAAACGCCCCGGCGACATTGACGTTCAACACAGCCTGTATCTTGTCGAGGGGGATGTCGGGAAGTTCGAGCGACTTAACCGCATCCGGTGGCTGATCAATCCCGGCGTTATTGACCAATACGGTGGGGGCTCCCCAGTGGGTTTGAATCTCGCGTTGGGCAGCCTCCAGGCTTTGGCGATCGCAGGCATCGGCGTTGAGACGCCTCAAGCGGTCGGTATTGAAAGCGTTTTCCAGTTCGCAGAAAGCCTCGCTCGGCTTGGCTTCCGCCAGATCGATGGCGGCCACACGGGCGCCCGCCGATAACAGTGCCGATACCCACACCGGCCCCAGTTTTCCCACTGCACCGGTCACCACCGCCACTTCGTGATCGAGTCGAAAGAGTTCCTCCATCAGGCCTTCCCGCTGTTTGTTGTTTCCGCATGCGTCAGCCGGTCCATCCGGCGACGTCAAAATTTCGGCGTCACACTCGCACCCTATGGAGAAATGGCAAAACCCATACCAACCACCGAATCTGCGCGCGCAGAGCGGTTATTCCCGACGCAATCCTTGCCGGCGTGCAGTCACCAGCAACTCGCAGAACTCCCGCACGGCGCCCTCCCCACCGCGTCGCTCGGTGACGTAATGGCAATGGGGGAAGACTTCGGGCCAGGAATCGGCGACGCAGGCGGGCAGCCCCACCAGCTCCAGGCAGGGTATGTCATTGATATCGTTTCCGAGGTAAGCCGTTTCGGCAAGCGTGATGCCGTGGGACTCTACTTCCTGGCGCAAACGGTGGGCTTTGTCATCGCACCCCTGTATCGATTCGATGCCCAGTTTTCGACAGCGTGCGCCCACCACTGGATTGACCTCTTTGGAGAGCACCAAGAGCTTCAGGCCCACTTCGCGTGCCGCCGCCAAACCAAATCCGTCGGCGCGCGAACAGAAAACTGCTTCACGGCCATCTTCCAAGGTAAGCACCCGGTTGTCGGTGAAGACACCGTCGAAATCGAAGACCACCAGATTGATTCCGCGGCACCGTTGCTGGAGTTCGTTATTCATCGTGTTGCGTCAGATATCCGACGTTAAGCCTATTGGTTTTACGTCAGGGCAGGATTCATGCCGAAGCGGCGGGAGACACAAAAAAGGCAGCCCGTGGGCTGCCTTTTAGCTTCTGATTGTCGCGCGCTAGGCGGTCTGACGTACCGGCTCCACTGCTTGATCGAAGTGCTCCCAGGCAAAAGGGACATCGTCGGGCAGGTCGACCAGTAGTCGTTTGCCGACAATGTGATCGAAGTAGTAAAGCTCCAGGCCACCGCCCGGGCATTTCACATCCACATCCTCGGCGCAAATCACATCGCCGGCGCGCAGCGTACGAGCCGCATAGAGGCTTTTACCCATCTTTTTCCGCGCATCCGCTTCGAAGGGCTGCAGCTCTTTCTCGCCATTACCCAAGGAGACGGTGACGCGTTGCAGATCGCGCACCATCTTGTAGAAACCCGTGGGTTCCAACGAGAATTTGTGGTCGGTGCCCTTCCAGGCCCGGTTCAAGGTGAAGTGTTTTTCGAACACCGTGGCACCAAGCATGAAGGCGAGTGACGGTGCCAAAATGCCGTTGTCATGCCCCGAATAGCCGATGATGGCGTTGGGGAACTCGCGCTTCAGCGTCGAGATGACGCTCAGGTTGAGATCTTCGTATTCGGTGGGATAGCCCGATGTGCAGTGCAGGAGACAGATTTTGTCGTTGTGCTTGTTCATCTTCTCGTAGGCCAAGCGAATCTCGTCGAGTCGCGCGGCGCCGGTGGAGACGAACATCGGTTTCCCGGTTTTGGCGATGTACTCCAGTAGCGGCGTATTGGTGATGTCCGCAGAGGCGGTTTTGTAGGCACTCACGTCGAGGGCCTCGAGAAAATCGACACTGGGTGCATCGAACGCGGTGCACATGAACTCCACGTCGTTATCCTTGGAACAGCGAATCAACTCCTGGTACTGGTACTGCTCGCGATCGAACTCCAGGTAGTCGCGGTGTTCTCCGTAGGTGGCTCCGTAGCTGTTCTCGTTGTCGTAAGGCTTGTGTACATGGCCTTGGTGAACAGCGCGCGATTGTCGCGCTTCTGGAACTTCACCGCATGGGCACCGTCACCGGCTGCTACCTTGATCATGCGCAGCGCGGTATCCAATTCACCCTGATGGTTGTTGCCGATCTCGGCGATGGTGTAGAAAGCGTCGGCTTGAGAGACCTTGCTGTTGCCAAACTCAAACTGTTTCATGAGAAATCTCCTCAGACGAGCCAAATAGCCGATGGCTCACTACCTGTTTCGGTCAAAAAGGGAAATTCTTTACCACAGGGGCTGCGCAAACCCCGCGCCAACTACCGGGCGACGGCGTTACGCGCCGATGTAGTTGAAAAGAGAGAGGTTTTGCATCCGTACGTAGGCTTGTTGCGAGGTCTGATAGGCAAGCAGTTGCCGGTCGAAGCGGCTAACGGCTTCCGCGTAATCCAGGTCTTCGATATTGGAAAGTGCCTCTTTCATGGTGAAGAGGAAATCGGTGTTGGAGAATTCCTGGGACTCAATGGCATTGAGGCGCGCGCCGATCTTGGCGCGAATATTACTTACATTCTCCAGAGCCTGGTCGATGGCCTGCAGCGCAGCGTTAGTATCCATGTTCGCCTCGGCACGACTCTCATCGTCGGTGATGCCGCGGTTCAGGGCATTGACCAGATTCTGTACGCTGGTGAACAGATCCTGCTTCTGGCTGCTCGCGACGGTAAATCCGTCGCCATTGGCCGGGGTGCCGGAGATGGAGACCTCCGCGCCCAGAAAACTGATGGCGCCGCCATCCACATAGGTACCGCTCGTAACCAGTGCCAGGGCGCTGTCGCGCACCTCGTAGGTGGTAGCGGTGGTAAAGGTAATCGTGTGGGTGTCATCGACCCAGACGGAGGGATCGGTAACGGTTCCAGGTGAGATAAGGCCGCTGCCCGTATTGGCGGCGTTGTAGGAGGTGGCGAAGGTACCGTTGCCGTTAAGCACGTCGCGGAATACTTCGTGCCCCGGATCGTCAACCGCCACTCGAAAGTTTTCCGCCACTTGCAGAAACCGCTGCCCCTGATCGCCGGAATAGCTGGCGCCCGTGGCGGTCTGCGCAAACGGTTGAGTGCGGCTTTTATAGCCACCGAACAGATACTCGCCGGCGCCATCGGTACCGTTGGCGAGGCTGATCAGCTCTTTTAACCGCTCGCTCACCTCTTCGGCGAGTGCGACCCTATCCCGCGTGCTGTTGGTACCATCACCCGCTTCGATACCCAACTCGCGCACGCGCTGCACGACGTCGATCACGCTCTGCAATTGCCCTTCTTCAGCGTTCAATCGACTACGCGCCGCGATGATGTTCTGCTGGTACTGCTCCACTCTCTCGATACCATCACGAAAACCCAACGCACCTGCCGCCGCAATAGGATCATCCGATGGCGTTACGATGCGTTTGCCGCTAGAGATTTGCAGGCTGGTTTTGGCGAGATCCGTTTGCTGTTTCAACATCGCGTCAACGGTCTGCTGTTGTAATTGGTAGGTCGATATTCTCATCGCAGTCCCCCGCTAACGCCTCACTGCTCCCAGTAGCGTATCGAACAGACTACCCGCGGTAGCGATAACCTGCGCCGCTGCCTGGTAGGCCTGTTGGAAACGCAAGAGGTTGGCTGCCTCTTCATCGAGATTGACTCCCGGTATGGTTTCGCGGGCGGAGATGTTCTGCTCCAACAGCGTCTCTTGCGCCTCACGACTCACTCGTGCGGCATGCGTTTGTACACCGACATCCGCCACCAAAGTTCCGTAGGTTTCCTGCAGGGTCGCGCTGCTACCCTGCATGATCTGCTGGTTCTGCAGATCCGCCAGCAGCAAGGCATTGCGGTTATCGCCCGTGGCGCCGCTATTGCTCTCGATGGTGAATACGTCGCCCGCATTGGGTGTTCCTGAAATCTGTATCGTCCAGCCGTTGCAGGTAATATTGCCGCCACTGGTGTAGGCCACGTTGGTCGGGTTGCCCGTCCCGGTACCCACTACATCGAAGGTGGTGGGCGGATTGTCGAAGGTGATAGTGACGGTCTGCTGGAGGTTGGCATCGGGCGGCGGCGGGCTGTTGACCGTTCCGGCGCTGACCGTGGCGGTTCCCGTGTTGCTGTTGCCCGCCAACGTGCGCATGGGTGCGGCGGCGGCGATCGCATTGGTCTCGGTAACCGCAACGGCGATCTCATTGGCCGCATTACGCGTCGGCTGAATCAACCAACTGTCGTTGGCGCTGATCGTGGTACCCGTCAACGTAAGCGACAATCCCTCGCTGGCCACGGTTATGGTCTGTGGAAATGCGCCAGCGGCGGTGGTATTGACCGTGGTGTTGTCGGAGAGCCGGACTACGGTGTAGTCGGTACCATCGTAGTCGAGACGATAGTCGCTGGTGGTGAGTACCCGTGTGTCGGTCACCGTCACACCCACTGCGACGTCCGTCGTTCCCGCGTTGTTGCTGCTGGCAAACGATGTTGGACTCGTGGCAGTGAGGTTGTTGAAGAAGTAGCCGCCTAAGTTACCCTGCAGATCCTGCCCGAGACGGTGTTGATCGTTGAACTCTTCGGCCAGGCCCATCGCCAGTTGTCCGAGCTGGTTGAACGCAGGGTCCAGCACGTCGTCCTGAAACTGACGTAGCCCGCCGAGAATCCCACCCGACAAGCTGTCGTTAATATTGACCGTTGAGCCACCGATCGTGAACGCCGCTTCCAACCGTGTGGGATCGAATTGATTGCTCACCGTGGAGAGGGTGTTGCTGATATTGCCCGTTACCAGGCCCTGCCCGTTGCCGATGAAGACACTGACGCTCCCGTCGGTTTGCTCCACCGTGCTGACCGCGACGTTCTTGGCGAGATCGCGAATCAGCGCATCCCGTTGATCCAGAAGATCGTTGGGCTCGTGCCCCATACCCTTGGCTACCACTATGCGCTGATTGAGATCGGCGATCTCACTGGAGAGGGTATTGATTCCAGTCACCACATTGCGCACTTGTGTCTGGATAGCCGATTGGGTGTCGATGAGCCGCTCATAGAGGCTGTCAAAGCGCGTCACAACACTACCCGCTTCGCTCAGTACGGCCTGTCGAACCGGCGTTGAAGCGGGGAAATCTGCCAACTCCTGGACGGAGTTGAAGAACTGATCCAGCACCGGAAGCATTCCGGATTGCGAATCGCCGAAGAGGCGGTCGAACTGGGTGGCGTATCCTTCGAAGGTGTCGAGCTGGGCAAGATTGGAAGTGGAGTTGCGTACCTCTTGGGTCAAGAACTCATTGTAGAGTCGCTCGACCGTGGCGACTTCTACCCCGCTCCCGATGTAGCCGGTGCCGGAGAACTGCGGCGTGCGTTGCGACATGTCGACGCGTTGGCGTGAATAGCCTTCGGTATTGACGTTGGCGATATTGTGTCCGGTCGTGCCAATGGCACGCTGGAACGTTGTCAGCGCTGAAGTGCCGATACCGAAAATATTAGGGCCTGCCATCACCATCCTCCTTGCGGACGGGTGACAGGGCCGCGTGTTTTGCGCCGCTCATTTCCATCAGAGTTCTATCCTCTCTGCGGATATCGGCTGGCGATCCGAAGCCTTAACCCGCACCTGCTCATCGGAAAGCATGGGGCGTTCGAGTATCCCTTTGATTTTATTGGCATAATTTGGATCAGTGGCGTATCCCGCATCCTGCAATCCTTCGACAAACCGGCCGGCGTCACCCTGGTGGTTCAGCGCCTCCTGATAGCGCGGGCTGGAGCGTAGAAACGCCACATAGTCCTTGAAACTCTCCACGGGGGAATCGTAACGACGGAAATTGGCCTTCTCCAGCACAGCGACGCCGTCGATGTATTCCAAGGTCTTCTTCGTCACCACCGGACCCTGCCAGCGAGAATCGGCCTTAATGTTGAACAGATTGTGACTGCTACCGCGGTGATCGCGGATGACCCCTTGTCCCCAACCCGTCTCCAGTGCCGATTGCGCAATCAGTACCTCCGGACCCAGGCCAAGCAGGGATGCGGCTTCTCGAGCGTAGGGCAAAATCTTGCGCACGAACTCCAGTGGTGATGCGGTGTAGTCGGCCTCTGGTTCGGCCGGCACAATCGGGCTGGATTGATCGGTGACGAGCGATGGCTGATTGACACTTAGTTGCGCTTGGCTGGGTGGATCGACCGCGAACGGTGGTTGTTTGATCGGGGCCTTGACGGTAGCGGATTCGGTCTGTTTCTCAGCACGCGCGGTTTCCATTACCCGCGGGGGTACGAGACCTCGGGATTGGGAACTGGGCCGAACCCGACTCTCACCCTCTCCGCCCAATTGGCGCACAATGACATCCGCCAGACCGAGACCGCGTCCTTCCGAAAGATTCATCGACATCTGCGAATCCAGCATGTCTCTGTATTGATCGCTCTGCGGGCTATCGAACAAACCATCGCCCAGCTTTGCGTCGCGCACGCTCTTCAACATCATCTGCATAAACAGCGCTTCGAACTGCTCTGCCACTTGGCGCAGAGCGCCCGACTGGTCGGTCTGCGCCTTGTAGCGCAGCTTGGAGAGGCCAGAAAAATCTGTGACGCTGACAGAGGGCGTGGCGGTAGGCATGATCGGCGCTTAGATGACGATCAGTTCCGCACGCAGCGCACCCGCCTCACGCAGTGCCTCGAGTATCGCCACCAGATCCCCCGGCGCCGCACCCACCTGGTTCACGGCGCGTACGATATCGTTGCGCCGCACCCCAGGATTGAAAAGAAACATGCGTGAATCCTCCTGCGCGATTTCCACTCCACTGCGGGGGACCACCGTCGTCGTGCCACCCGCTAACGGAGCGGGCTGGCTGACCTCGGTCTCTTCACTGATGGTCACGGTGAGACTGCCGTGCGATACCGCAGCGGGAGTCACGCGCACATGACTGCCGACCACCACGGTGCCGGTACGCGAGTTGATGATGACGCGCGCAGGCGCGGTCCCCGGTTCCAGTTCGATATTCTCTACCAGCGATACGAACGCCACCCGTTGCGCCGGATCGCGCGGAACATTGACCTGTACCGATGAGCCGTCCAATGGACGCGCCGTTCCCTTGCCGATGGTATGGTTCAACGCCGCCGCCAAACGATAAGCCGTGGTGAAATCAGGGCGATGCAGATTCAATGTGAGGTGACTGCCATTGGTGAACGGGTTATCCCCTCCCCGTTCCACGGTCGCACCATTGGGAATTCGGCCGGCGCTGGGTACGTTGACGGTGATCTTCGAACCATCCGAACCTGCCGCGCCGAAGCCCCCGACAACAAGATTACCCTGAGCGATAGCGTATACCTGACCATCGGCACCCCGTAGCGGTGCCATCAGCAGACTGCCCCCGCGTAAGCTCTTGGCGTTGCCCAGGGACGACACCGTCACATCGATGGTTTGACCCGGTTTGGCGAAAGGCGGTAAATCGGCATGGATGGTCACCGCTGCTACGTTTTTCAGCTGGAGATTGGCTGCAGGCGGAATCACGACACCGAACTGGGCCAGCATGCTCTTGATGCTCTGGACGGTGAAGGGCGTCTGGCTGGTCTGATCGCCGGTGCCGTCGAGACCGACCACTAAACCGTATCCCACCAGTTGGTTGCTACGGACTCCCGCCACGTTGGCGAGATCCTTGATGCGTTCGGCGCTCGCCAACCCGCTAGCCAAGGTCATTGCGAAGAGCACCACGACCGCTGCAATGCGTTGAAATTGATTTCTGTTCACTGTTTCACCCTCCCCTAGAAGGGCCAAAAGGCTAGGAAGAAGCGCGACAACCACCCATGGCGACTCGCCTCGGCCACCTCGCCGCTACCGGAGTAGATGATCTGCGCGTCGGCCACCTGCGTGGACAACACCGTGTTGTCGGTACGAATGTCGAGCGGTCGGACGATACCGGAGAACCGGATAAATTCATCGCCCCGGTTGAGCGTGGGCACCTTCTCGCCTCGCACCATCAGATAGCCGTTGGGCAGCACCTCCGTGACCGTGACGGTCACCCGCCCGGTCAAGCTGTTACTCTGCTCGGTGGACCCCTCACCGTCGAACTCCTGGCTAGAGTCGAGATCGGCAGCGAGCACGGCATCCCCATCCTTAGTGACACCACCTCCCAGCAACGTAGGCGCACTGATATCGATATCGTTATCCCGATTCGTTTCCAGTGAGGCGCTTTTACTGGCGTTGGTGGTCTCCTGCAGAACAATGGTGAGGATGTCGCCCACGCGGCGCGCCCGCTGATCTTCGAACAGGCGCACTCCGAAACCGGTCTGGTAAATCGCTCCGTTGTTGATCCGAGTCTGCTGCGGAACGACGGGGCGGTGTGTAGGAGGGATCGCGCACGGGTTGGCTGGCCATGCAGCCCCCCAACAGGAGCGCTAATCCCACTAAACTCAACAGACGATAACCGCTGTTCATTGTGTCACTCCGTTCGTCACCAGCCCTTAGAGCTGATTCGTTACGAACTGCATCATCTGATCGGAAGTAGAGATCGCCTTGGAATTCATTTCGTAGGCGCGTTGGGTTTCGATCATGCCGACCAGCTCTTCCACCACATTCACGTTGGAGGTCTCCAACGCCGCCTGAACCAACGAGCCCAAACCGGTCAAACCCGGTGTGCCGGTTTGCGGGGTACCGCTGGCGGCGGTCTCTTTAAACAGGTTCTCGCCGATGGCCTGCAATCCGGTGGGATTGATAAAGTCACTGAGCTGAACGTCGCCCACATTGGTCGGGGTAGTGCTACCCGCGACTTGGGCTGTCACGGTGCCATCGTTACCGATGGTGATGGATTGCGTGTTCGCCGGGATGGTAATTGCGGGTTGTAGTTGGTAGCCGCTGGAGGTCACCATCTGGCCCTGCGAGTCCAGCTTGAATGACCCATCGCGCGTATACCCCACACTGCCATCGGGCATCAAAATCTGGAAAAATCCACGACCCTGAATCGCCACGTCGCGATTATTGGCGGTTTGCACGATGCTGCCCTGAGTGAACGTCTTTTCCGTGGCCACAGTGCGCACACCGGTGCCCAGCTGCAAGCCCGAAGGCAGCAGCGTGTCTTGCGAGGTCTGCCCGCCGGGCTGGCGTACGTTTTGGTAAAGCAGATCGGAGAATACCGCGCGACCGCGTTTGTAACCCGTGGTGTTGACGTTCGCCAAGTTGTTGGAGATAACGTTCATTCGCGTCTGCAGTGCTTCCAGACCCGTCTTTGAAATCCACATCGACTGACTACTCATACCCGTTTTCCTCGCAATAAAGTGATGGCGTCTAACCGCTGACGCGCATTAGTTGTGCTGACGAAGCATCGGTCTGTTTGGCTTCGTTCATCATTTTGATCTGCATTTCGAACCGTCGCGCCAGCTCGATCATATTGACAAGCGACTCGACGGCATTGACGTTACTCGACTCCACTACGCCGGAACTCACACGCACTTCGGCATCGGCGTTGGCCACTCCACCGTCACGCAAACGCACTAGACCATCGCCGAATTTGACCAATTGGTCCTGCGCGGGATTGACCAGCTTGATACGGTCGAGCTCGCTCAAGGATGTCGCCGCCTGACCCACCGGGCGAATCGAAACGGTCCCATCCGCACCGATCTCTATCTTCTCGGCCTGTGGAACCGTAATCGGCCCCCCGCTACCCAGCACCGGATGCCCGGCACCGGTAACCAGCAGCCCCTCGGGAGTGATACGAAGGTCGCCGGCGCGTGTGTAGGCTTCGCTGCCGTCCGGTGCCTGCACCGCCAACCACCCATCGCCTGCTACTGCGACGTCGAGTTCGCGGCCGGTCTGTTGCATCGCGCCGAAGGAGAAATCGACGCCGGGACGCTCGCTCACGGACCAGACGCGGCTCGCCTCGCCGGGGCCAAACTGCGCCATAGCTCGAAAGTGGTTGAAGTCCGCACGGAATCCCGTCGTATTGACGTTAGCCAGGTTGTTAGCGTTGGCGGCCTGCGCCACCATCACCTGCTTGGTGCCGTTCATGGCCAGGTAAATCATGCGGTCCATAGGGCTCTCCCGTTAGCGCTCCACTTAGCGGATGTTGATGATGATCTGGGTGACTTGATCCGCGGTCGAGATCACTTGTGCGTTGGCCTGGAAATTACGTTGCGCGGTAATGAGGTTCACCAACTGTTCCGAGAGATCGACGTTGGATTCCTCCAGTGCACCGGATTGCACGAGACCCAAGGTACCGGTACCGGGTGCCCCGGTGAGCGGCGCGCCAGAGTCGAAGGTTTCGGCCCAGCTGGTATCACCCAAGTTACGCAGACCGGCAACGCTGTTGAAGTTGGCGAGTGCCACTTGTCCCAACACCTGCGACTGACCGTTGGTAAAACGGCCGAACATGGTGCCATCCTGCTCTATGTCGATACTGCTCAAACGACCCGTTGGATAGCCATCTTGTGTGAGACTGGCGACGGTAAACGCACTACCGAACTGTGTCGTTCCCGAATAGCGCAACTCCAGCGCCATATTTGCCGCACCCGTACCAGGTGAGGTTGAGGTATACGCTGCACTACCCGCTACCGCCCCCGCGGGCGCCACGGTGTTCAGCGCACCGGCGCTGGTGAATGTCATCACCACCGGATCACCGGCCACACCGCCCGAGGGAATGACCTCTATCGCCGCCCCCCCGGGAGGTGTGACGTAAAGGAAACTGTTCCAGGTATTCGCCGCGGTGCGACGATAATAGGTCGTTGCCAGCAGACCATTGCCCAGGGAATCGTAGATGGTCGCTGACGTGGAGTGGTTGTAAGTCGTGGGATCCGTGGGGTTGAACGCGGCGGCGATGACGGATGCGTTAGCGTCCAGGTTCAAAGCCAGGTCCACCGTACTCGTAGCGGAAGGTGCAATATTCGCCGAACTGATCTGCAGCTCGCCCAGCGCACCGGTGATGGTACCCGTTGCGTCAGCGAGAAAACCGGTCAGCCGCTGATTCTGATTGTTGACGATATAGCCTTGTCGATCGGCGTGAAACTGCCCAGCACGAGAGTAAAGCGAGGTACCGTTTTCGTTAAGGCGGAAAAATCCTTCTCCACTGATCGCAAGATCGAGGGGGCTGTCGGTGAAGCTGAGATTACCCTGCGTGAACTGCTGGGCGACGTTGGCCAGCTGGACACCCTGTCCGATCGCGTTCTGCGACGTCCCGAGATTACTCACTGCGAAGATCTCCGCGAATTCTCCGCGAGAGCTTTTGAATCCGTGGGTAGCGGAGTTGGCGATATTGTTGCCGATAATACTCAGATCGGCGCTCGTGGCGTTCAGTCCGGTTAAAGCAATTTCAAAAGGCATGGTATTAGCTCCTCATCCCCTAAAACTTCAAAGAATCTGTTTCGCTTGTGAAAAATCGACACTACCCAACTGATCCAGCTCCAGTTGCAACCCCTGTCCTGCACCCCCCAGAGTGACGCTACGCACGCTGGCTTCGATCCGTGGATTGAGTGCAGTGGTTTCGCCGTTGATGATGGCCTCCGCGCGAACTTGGTAGACGCCCGGATTGGCGTAACTGCCGTCATCCAGTCGGCCGTCCCACTGGAAATGCGGACTTCCCGCCGCTTGGGCACCCAAGCTGATCTGACGGACCAAAGCGCCGGCACCGTCGTGTATGGAGACCGTGAGTTGGGAAGTGCTGGTGGGAAGTTCCACTACGCCGTTAAGCGCGCCGCCACTGGGGAGCACTCCCCGGTCCAGAGGCACGAGCACATTGCGATCCACCAATGAAGCGGCTTGAAGGGCCTGGTTGGAGTAGATCGAGTCGCTGAGCGACGCGAACGACTCCTGGAGATCTTGGATTCCGGAGACCGTTCCGAACTGCGCGATATCGCCCAGGAAATCGCCACTCTCCATGGGTTTCATGGGATCCTGGTTCTTCAACTGCGCCACCATCAGCTCAAGAAAGTCTTCCTGCAGCAGTTTGTCGTTCGGCTTGGTAGAGCCGGCTTGCGCGGCACCGATGCCCAAACTTGCAAACAATTCACTGTTGTCGATAGCTGTCATCGCTCACTCCTTACTGGCCCAGGCTCAGCGTGCGCAACAACAACTCTTTGGAGGTGTTGAACACTTCAACGCTGTTCTGATAGGAGCGCGATGCCGAGATTATGTTGGCCATCTGCTCCACGGTGTTGACGTTGGGAAGGAAAATGAATCCCTCGGCATCGGCTTGCGGATGCTCGGGCTCATAGCGACGCTGCAACGGGGCGTCGCTTTCTACAATTCCCGCAACACGCACGCCGGCTGATGCGGGATCGTTGACGCTGTTCAATACAGTCTGGAACACCGGCTCTCGGGAACGATAGGTATCGCCGACATTGCTTGAGACACTCTCGGCATTGGCGAGGTTACTGGCCGTTACATTCAGTCGTACAGACTGCGCATTGAGTGCTGAGCCGGCGATATCGAAGATCTTAAACAGCGACATGATTACTCTCCCCGAAGTGCGGACATCAGTCCGTTGATGCGGCTATTCAGAAACTGCAGGCTGGCGCGGTAGTGCAGGGCGTTCTCCGCAAATGCCGCCTGCTCCATGGGTGCATCGACGGTATTGCCATCCAGAGACGATTGGGCCGGAATGCGATAGGCCATCTCGACAGCGGAGGCTGTGGAGATGGGTTGCATGTGTGCAGAGTGACTGACCTTAAGAAAGGCGGGATGGGTGCGATCCTGCGCCTGGGTCAGTGCCGCATGAAAATCGAAATCCTGAGCCTTGTAGTTCGGGGTATCCATGTTGGCAAGATTGGATGCCAACACCTCGGCGCGCTTACCACGCAGTTTGAGCGCTTCAGCGTGTATCCCCAGAGCGGAATCGAAACTTATCGGCACTTCTGCCTCCGACTTTAGCCTTAACGGCCAAAAACAGGGCAATCGCTGTGCCAAACTAAAAAACTATTTAAATAATAGTCAGTTAAAGATGCAATATTACTGCTTCGGTAGGACTAAACGGCAAGGCTTGCCGCTCGGGCGGCAACATCGGGAAAGCTTGGGGGGTGTTTGAACGGCGTCCGGCCCGAACGTGTTAACCACGCAGTTTGTAGACCACGCCCGGATTACAGCGCACCATTTCGAAATCATCGGAGTGGGCGGAGATGGATTCGGAGGACCCGAGGAACAGGTAGCCGCCCGGATTCAACGCTTTTGCCATACGACCGATGATGTCGCGCTTGAGATCGCTGGAGAAATAGATCAAAACATTGCGGCAGAAAATGATATCGAAGCGGCCCAAAAGGGCGTAGTTTCCCAGCAGGTTGCCCTCGCGAAACGACGCACGCGCTTTGATCTCCGGCCGCACCTCCCATTCGTCCTCCACTTTGCGGAAATGACGTTGTTGGCGCTCTTGGCTAACCCCGCGGCGAACCGCCGCTTCGTCGTAGCGCCCCGCTTTAGCCTGGCGCAGCACGCTGGGTGAGATATCGGTGCCCACGATCTGCACGTCGCCGGCAAGCGCACCTGGATTGGTGGTTCGCCACTCCTGTGCCGTAATGCTAATGGAGTAGGCTTCCTGGCCTGTCGAACAGGCCGCGGACCAGATTTTTATCGATCCCCGCTTATCTTTAGCCAGCTCGGGGAAAATGCGGGTTTTGAGTACCTCAAAGGGGTATCCATCGCGGAACCAGAAGGTTTCGTTGGTGGTCATCGCGTCGATAACCACCTCGCGTAACCCCGAGGTTGGGCTGCGCTGCAGCTGTTTGAGCAGATCGTCCAGGCTAGCCAGTTGATGCTCCTGCATCACACGATGCAGACGGCTGCTAACCAGATAGTGGCGGTTATCACCGAGAACAATGCCGCAGGACTCTTCTAAAAACTTCTGAAAGCCCTGATAGGCTTCAGGTGACACAGTCGCGTTCAAGTGCGCCCCTCTACTCTACACGGTAGGTGTTGTGCGGCTAACATTAGGTTTTTTTTCAATATTTCTCAAGCGTTACGGGCAACCATAACCTACTAATACGACCCTATGCTAGACGTCGGTCTGTACCGCACCGAGATCGCGCAGTATCTGCAGTACAACACTGGCGAATTCTTCCGCATCAAACTTGGCCAGAAACCGATTGGCCCCAACTTTTTCCACTAACGCTTGATTGAATACACCACTCAACGAGGTATGAAGAATAACGTGGAGGCCCTGCATGCGCGGATCCTTACGGATCTCCGTGGTCAACGTGTAACCATCCATCTCCGGCATCTCCACGTCGGAGATCACCATGGCGATCTTCTCTTGGAGTGGCCCCTCGTCCGCCCACTTCTTGAGTGTCTCCAAGGCTTCGCGGCCGTTCTTGGCCATCGTGCAGCCAACGCCGATCGCTTTCAGCGCACTTTGGATTTGGCGCCGGGCCACCATCGAATCGTCGGCGGCGAGGATATGCATGGGAATCGGCGAATCTTCGGCTTCGACCGTATCCTGGAAATGGTCCGGAAGCACGTCTTTGGCCTGCGTGATCTCGGACAATACCTTCTCGACATCGATGATCTCGACCATCTCCCCGTCGACATTGGTGACGGCGGTCATATAGCTTCCCTTACCCGTACCTTTGGGTGGCGGGAGCACCTCCGCCCACTGTTTGTTGACGATCTTGTCCACCGAACCCACCAGAAATCCCTGCAGCGAACGATTGTATTCGGCGATCACGACAAATCCCCCCTCACCCCCGAGGCTGGGGCCGCCAATGGCCAAAGAGAGATCGATGACCGGCAAGGTCTTGCCTCTCATATTGGCAATTCCCCTTACTTTGGGATCAGCCTTGGGCATTTTAGTGAGCTCCGGACGGTGTATGACCTCCTGTACCTTAAATACGTTAATGCCGTAGGCCTGCTTGCCCTGTAGCTTGAACAGGAGTAGTTCCAGCCGGTTCTGGCCTGCCAATTGAGTCCGAAGATCGACGCCTTCGAGGAGCTTGCTCATGTTCTGAACCCTCGCAATGTGAAGTGCTCATCCCTTCATGCACAGAAAAACTGGGCATACAACTTGCGGTTATCGGTCAGGTCGACAAATTCTTGACGAACCATGCTTATTTATCGAAATCTTAGAAACCTGATACCACCGCTACCGGCGACGAATTATTTACCCGTTCGACGCTTGGTGACCGGCATACTATTTATTGCGTGCGCTGCCCTCACAAACTTGAGTGTTGGATCGACAATTCTTCACTCGCATCAGGCGATCCGGGAAGCTGCTAGGGGTTTTCTGGCTGACAACCCGCCTGCCAGCGAGGGGCGGATCGAAACCAGCCTCGGTCGGCTCGACCCGCGATTGCGGCTGGCGCAGTGTGACGCATCCCTGCAGGTCTCGCGCACACCGGGCAGCCGGTCTGTAGGGCGCACCACCCTGGAGATACGTTGTCCCGCACCCAAGGCATGGAAACTGCTGCTACCGGTAACCGTTCGCGTATTTGGCCAAGTGGTTACCGCCGCGCGTACGCTTACCCGGGGGACGCTCCTGCGCAGAGAAGACCTTCTCCTCAAAGAGCAGGAGCTTGGTCGCCTGGGTTACGGCTATTTTTCAGACCTTGACGAAGCGGTGGGTAAGGAGTTGCGTCGTTCGCTACGCGCTGGTGCTACGCTGACGCCCTCGCAGCTGATCGCCCAACGGCGGGTTCGTCGCGGCCAACGCGTGACCATTCTCGCCAACGCCGGTGGAATCGAGGTACGCATGGTGGGAGAGGCACTAGCCGACGGCGCTCGTGACGAGCTGGTGCGGGTTCGCAACCGCAAAACCAAACGCGTCGTGGAAGGGGTCGTGAGAGTAAATTTATGAACTTTGGATGTGCAAAAAAGCCATGAAATGCTATAATTATCAAGATGTTACAAATTGCAGACAAAAACCGGTTTTTTCCCGGTTGGAGACTAAAGTTTCTCTACAACCTGCCGTTAGAGTGGGCGAGGGAAACTAAGGAGAGGCCCAAGACGATGCCAATAGAAATTGTAAACGGCGCACCAAACCGCGTTCCTTATGACACCGGGGAAGGCTCGCAGGTCAACGGAACCCGCAGCGAACCCAGCGTTGAACAGAAGGAATCCGGTAAATCGACTACTCATGATACGGTCAGCCTGACCGATACGGCGACCAATCTACAGAAGATCAATCAGGCGGTTAACGAACTCCCCGTCGTGGATAGCCAGCGTACCGCCGAAAAGATGATCGGTTTCGAAACGGCATTGGGTGATTCCGGTCCTTAAACGACCCGCGTTATTCTGTGTCCTCCCCCGCTCCTCCCCACTCTCTGCTCCACCTCCTCGCTCAGGAGGTGGAGCAAGCTTCTCTCCTTTTGAATGCGCTGCGTAACGAACACGCTGCTTTGGCTGATAGAACCCCGGCCGGCATCGAAAAGGCGGTCAAATCCAAACAAGATCATTTAGCCAAATTCGAAACCTGCGAACAGGCCCGCCAACAGTGATTGAAGCAAACGGGTGTCGCGGAAGAGCGCGACGCCATCCGCAAATACCTCTCCGGACAAGACGAGGAAGCACAGGATCTGATTGCGCTTTGGGATCAACTGCTAGACACCGCTGAACAGTGTCGTGAACAGAATCAGGCCAACGGTTCGCTGGTTGAAACCCATCGCCGACATGTACAACGCGCTCTCGATCTTTTACGCGGTACTGAAGCAACCCCCACTTACGGACCCAGTGGAGAAACCCGCGACAATAACGACTCGCACTCTCTCGCCAAAGCCTGATCTCGCTGGCCAACGGATCTTCCAACGCCCGATACCCATAAAAGCCTTGTGTAAGGCTCAAACTCATGGTTTGCTGCCTCTATGCGACTGCGTGATACAGCCGTTAGTGGACGCACCCAGATCGTCCGCCTGTTGAACCACCTCCAGGATTTGCAGTGCCCGGTGGTTCTCGACCTGGAACAAGCGGATTGTTGTCGTACCAATATTCTCGCCATTAACTCGGACGACGATTACTTGCTCCTTGAGGGAATCCCTCTCCCCCAGAACCGCAAACTTCCAGCTCCCCGACAACCCGTCGAGATGCGCGTACAGTTTCATGGTGAAGAGGCCAGTTTTACCTCCGAGATCATCGAGGCGGCCGATCTGGCCGGAAAGACGTTACTGCGCATCAAGCTTCCCGAGACAATCGAGTACCAGCAACGTCGCTCGCACTTTCGCGTCTCCGTCGAGTTCGCACCCCCGATCAGCGTGACGTTGATTCATGAAGAGATGGGCAGCCTGTTCGGTGTCTTGGAGGATATATCGCTGGGAGGCGTGGCGGTGCGTGCTCCCACGGGACCGAGTAGCGAAAAACCCTTTCGAACGCTTCATTCGCCGTCTGGAGCGAGGCCTTCTGAAGAAAAGAACCGACTGACTTCCTGCCACAATTGCGGGTGGGTCTGCTCCAGGCGCCGTAGATCGTCCGCTTCATCCACATCCCACAACGCTGTTGGTTCCGACCAACGCCACCCCCTGGCTCGCGAACGCTCTCTGGTTATCTCAGCCACGTTTGCTACACTCCACTGCATGTCGTGAAACAGCCACGGCGCGGGTTGTCGAAGGCCGACGGCAACATAACCGCCGTCCTCGGCGGGCACTAGCACAGCATCGGAACCCTCATCCAATCCCTTCAACGCCATGCCGATTACCTCGGGAGTCAGGACGGGGCAGTCGGTACCGCACAGTAGCGCATAGGAAGCGCCGGCTAACGCAGACTCCAACGCGTGAGCCATGCGATCCCCCAAATCATCACCCATTTGTCGATGTAGATTGACACCCTGCGTACGGGATAAGCGTTGAAACAGAGGGTGCTCGCAATCAGGTAAACACCAAAGATCCACCGGCGCCAGGTTTGCTTCCGCTATAGCGCCAATCACCTGTTGTAAGAGCAAGGCATGGAGGCGCGCGGCACCTGCCTCTCCCAGCGTGGGAATCAATCGCGTTTTCGTCTCGCCAGGTTTTGGGGTTTTGGCAAAAAAGAGTATCCGCGCATGGGGAAAAGGGTAATTGTCAACCATGCCGATAGTCGCGCGCTAGCCGTCGCGGATCGGCGCCGAGGAAGTAGGCCAGCCGCAATCGCCACATCAGAAACACCGTGCGAAAGATCCCCCTCTCCTCCCAGCGTCGACTGAAGGTGGTGACCACTTCGCGCAAACAGACGGGAGAGGCCCGTCGTTTCATCCGGCGCGAAAAGGCAATATCTTCCATTAAAGGAATCTCCGGGAATCCACCGGCGTGTGTGAACCAATCTCGGCGAACAAAAATGGCTTGGTCTCCAGTGGCAATACCGGTGAATCGAGATCGCCAGTTCATCATCTTTTCAATGATGCGCAGCATGCACCTTCTTCCACTCAACCGGACATCAAATCGTCCCCAACCACCCCTCCCACGCGTCACAGCATGGCGAATCGTCTCTATGCTATTGGAGGGAGGCAGCGTATCGGCGTGGAGAAACCACAGCGTTTCACCCCCTGCTCGAGCGGCTCCGGCATTCATTTGCGAGGCACGACCTCGCGCTGCGGTACAGATCACATCCACATGGGGTTCTGCCAGCGCCGGCGTATCGTCGGTGCTCCCACCATCGACAACAATGATCTCGCACCCTTCATCGCGCCAGGGTTGCACGGTTCTCAGCAGTGCAGGGAGTGTCTCTGCCTCATTGAGCGTAGGAATGATGATGCTGATGCTGGGCATTCGGCTCAATGCACCTCCACAGCTGCTACCTTGTCCTGCGGTGCAACCGTAGCAATGGTCACCAACCACAATATCGTTTCCGGTCAGCGACTGCCCCATCAGTTCCGATAAGTGCACCCGCGGTTTCCCTTTCCAACCCATGGGTAGTGAGAGCATCTGGTTGAAATCGCAGTCGTAAAGAAACCCGCGCCAATCGACACTCACCAGCGTGCGGCACATGACGGTCTCAACGTTTTCCGGTCGCGACGCCTGGCGCAACAACGCCATGTAATCCTCAAACTCCCCTTTAGAAATCAACATGCTGCCAAATCGTTGAATAGGCATGTTGGCGAGCGTAAAAAGCTGATTGAAACGCACATCATAGCGTTCATTGAGTTCGCGCTTGTAGTCCGCTTCCAGCGAGACTTGAGGGGGTGGAAGGACCGGACCTTGCGGATTGTAAACCAAGTTCAACACCAAACCCGAGTCCGGATCGCCGTAACCTGCTGCGTTGAGTTTCTGCAGCGCAGCGATGCTTTTATCGAATACGCCTTTGCCGCGTTGCTGATCGACATTCTCCTCAAGGTAACAAGGCATGGAAGCAACGACTTCAACCTGGTGTTCGGCAAGGAAATCCGTCAGCGTCTCCTGCCCTGGCTCCTCCAATACCGTCAAGTTGCACCGGTCGATCACTTTGATACCCAACCTACGCGCCTCCACAACCAAGTGGCGAAATACGCCATGCATTTCAGGTGCACCACCGGTGATATCCAACGTAGTCACCTCACTCGCCGCCAAAAACCGCAGTACCACTGAGGCAGTCTTGAGGCTCATCGACTCCGTACGGTTCGGGCCGGCGTTGACGTGGCAGTGCACGCAGCGCTGGTTGCAGATATAGCCAAGATTGATCTGAAGAATCTCCAGGGACTGGCGTTGAATGGCGGGAAAATCCGATGTGATAAGAAACGGTCTCGTCGAGTGCATCTACAACCTCATTTTCAGAATCGTTCCGTCGCGCTATACAGACAGGAGCGCTAGATCCGAGCCATGCTATCAACCGCGATTGGGGAGCGCAACGCTCGAATCTTCACGTTACGATCACTTTTTGCGTATCGCTCTCGTTAAGCATTTGGAATCAGCCAGCCGCTCGATGACGCCGCCGCCGCAGCTGTGTTCTTGATCCCCATAACTCAATAAAAGACCGGTGTACTCATAAAATACTTTCACACCGGCCGGCTGTGGCGGGCGCTAATGGGCGGTGTTAGAATACGGCGCCCTTGGTGACGGATTACCGCATCGAGGTTTCCGTGGGGCCGTAGCTCAGCTGGGAGAGCGTCGCGTTCGCAATGCGAAGGTCGGGAGTTCAATCCCCTCGGCTCCACCACACTCGGAGTACTCATAGGGTTAGCCCAACGGGCTAGCCCTTTTCTTTTGCCCGCCCCGCAGCCTCCACACTCTTGGCGGCAAAAATACTGGACATATATATTAATTCTGCTAATTATTTAACAAGGTTAGTCAACTATTAATGGTATTTCCACCAATAGCTCATGGGGTAGGGGCTGCGGTTTTACCCGGCCGCCTAGAAGACCGCATACCAAGGACCATCGTTTGGTGTTTGACGTCGCCAAGCAAGTGACCAAAATGGAAGGAATTCTGATGTATCCCACATCAACACACACACCGCCAACCAAGCCTTCGATTGGCCACTATTCTGAACGCTCAGTATCACCTGACACTAACCACAGCGCCTATTTCGCGCTGATACAAAGGGGTGTGGCGGCGGGTTTGTCACCAAAGCAGATAGCAAACGCTCTCATGGAGACAACCGGTGCGACGGAGAACACCGTTCTCAAGGAGCTGAAAACGCTGTTGAATCTGAAATAGGTCGTAGCCTGTTTTGGATTGTAGGCCTCACCACTCGCCCATCGCGTGTCTGCGCTGAACGTCATACTGCGATTCTGCTAGAATTCTCCGCTTAGTAAATCCGTAACCAATCGATTTCACCACGGATATTCTGTGACAGATGACTCTGGCCCCGGTAGCTCAGCCGGATAGAGCGACCCCCTCCTAAGGGGTAGGCCGGGGGTTCGAATCCTCCCCGGGGCGCCAATTTCCGTAGTAACGACCGTCGGACTGTTACCCAACGACCTTGCCGCAGGTTCTCCCCGAGGATTCGAAGCGGGGTTCGATCCGAGGTGCACACAGTGCACCGACAAACAGCGACGCTGGCCCAAAGGGTGAGCCGCACTGCGGCGAATCATCCTCCCCGGGGCGCCGTTTTCAGCTCTGCCGACGCACCAGTACTACATTGGGTAGTTTATTGATCTTCGCCAGAACTCGACTCAGTTGGTCCAATCCGACGATCTCGAGCCGGAGTGCCATGTGCGCCATGTGCTCTCTGCGATCCGTGGTCGTGCTTAACGAAAGAACATTGATGCGTTCGTTTGCGAGCAAGTTGGTAATATCGCGTAGCAGACCGGAACGATCATAGGCTTGTACCTGTACATCCACTGGATAGTGATGGCTCACCTCACCACCCCAATCCACTTCTATTAATCGCGCCCGATTATCATCGGACATGCGCAGAACGTTGGAACAGGTCTGGCGATGTACGGTGACACCTCTCCCCCGTGTGATGTATCCCACGATAGGATCATTGGGGACAGGCTTACAACACTTGGCTATCTGCGTAAGGAGATCTCCAACCCCTTCAATACGCACATCTCCCCCACTCTTGCGCGTGGTCGTTCGTTGCAGCTTAGGTGGCAGTTCCGGTTCGGGTTCTGGAGCAAACATCTCCTCGAGCGCGCGTGCGATCTGAGCAGTGCTCACGTCGCCTCGCCCAATGGCGATCAATAAGTCATCCAATTTCGGGTATCGAAAACGCGCCACCAGCGCTTCGAACTCCGGGTCGTCGATCCCCAGGCGCTGTAGCTCCTTGTCCAGGACCAAGCGCCCCGCACTCAGGTTTTTTTCGTGATCCTGCTCAGAAAACCAATGCCTTACCTTGGCGCGAGCACGAGAGGTCGCCAGATAACCCAGATGAGGGCTCAACCAGTCACGACTGGGTTTACCCTGCTTGGTCGTTAGGATCTCCACCTGCTCACTGCTACTCAGTTTGTGGGTGAGAGGGACAATGTGCCCGTCCACCTTTGCACCTCGACAGCGGTGACCGATATCGGTGTGGATACGATAGGCGAAGTCGAGCGGTGTAGCCCCGACCGGTAGATCGACGATCTTTCCTTGCGGAGAGTAGACGTAAACGCGCTCTTCCGTCGATTCGGAGCGGAAATGGTCGAGGAACTCAGCGGAATCGGCGACCTCCTCTTCCCACTCCCACAACTGGCGCATCCAGTTTATTTTGCGTTCAAAGCCAGGGTCGTGGCTAACCCCCTCCTTGTAGCGCCAATGTGCCGCCACACCCAACTCCGCGTGTTCATGCATCTCTTGAGTGCGTATTTGAACTTCGAGGGTTCTCCCTTCAGGCCCCACCACAGCGGTATGCAGCGAACGGTACAAGTTCTGCTTTGGATTGGCGATGTAATCGTCGAACTCGCGCGAAATGTTCTGCCACATCCCGTGCACTATGCCTAGCGCGGCATAGCAGTCTCGCAACTCTTTAACCAAAACACGGACCGCACGCACGTCGAATATCTCTTCAAATCCAACCCCTTTGCGCTGCATCTTTTTCCAAATGCTATAGAGATGCTTGGGACGACTACTCACCTCCGCCTCTACTCCGTGCGCCGACAACTCCTCCTGCAGTCGTGAGACGACAGACTCCAGATACTGTTCGCGATCGACGCGCCGCTCAGCGAGACTTTTAGCCAACTGCTTGTAAGTGTCGGGATAGAGATAGCGGAATGCCAAATCCTCCAGCTCCCACTTCACCTGCCACACGCTAAGACGGTTAGCCAACGGAGCAAAAATATCCAACGTCTCTCGAGCGGCGAGGCGTTGCTCTTCCTCTGCAAGCTCTTTCGCGATACGCATGTTGTGGAGACGTAGTGCCAATTTGATGAGCACGACGCGCACGTCCTGAACCATTGCTAACAACATTCTGCGCAGGCTCTCCGCCTGTACATGATCATCCGCAGATCTGTCGGCGCCGGAGGCTTGCTGGTGCTCGCGTATCGCATCCATCTGCAACACACCGTCCACCAAGTCTGCTACGTTCTTACCAAAGTGCTCCCGAACGGCGGCAGTATCGACACCACCGTCGGCAACCACACCGTGTAACAACCCCGCCGCCAATGTTTCATAATCCATATCCATGTGGACCAGGATTGCAGCGACAGCGAGAGTATGCCCAATTCCGCTGCGCTCGTCGTGAGACGCCTGCTCCCCGTACACGCGCAGTACGAACTTACCGACCTGCCGAAGCAGCGACAGCTCGCGGGGCGGATAACTCGCCTCGACAGCGGCTAACCACTGTTCGAGGTCTCGTTTAGCATCACCCACAGGCGAGTAATTGAAACTCGTTACACTGACCATAGGCCGCTAAGTGGATCTGCTTGGTGGATGGGACACGCAGCGAATACCGATAAACCTGTTGTTCTCGTCGTATTCCAAAACAAAATCGCCCTCGATCCCACTGTGAGTTAAAAACGGACGCAATACGTTCGCGGGAAACTTCACGCTACGCCCGTCGTACGCACGCACCACGACTTGGTCCGCGTCACCACGGTAGTACGCCAGATACTGTTCCGCGGTTAGGGATAGGTGAAATCGTATTTCCTGAGAATTTGCCATATCGAAACAGGGAATTTTAGCCTATTCCCGGCCACAAGCGGAGTCACGCTCATGTTGCACTGCGCCGCAGTTTGGCCTTGCCCTGAAGGCAATATCGGCATCTAATAGAAGATGTATAACGAAGGGGTGCCTCGATAGACCTGCCCCCTATCGGAAGTTGCGGTGTTTGATGGTTAAAGGAGGGGGTCATGCCAAAAACCTACGAACCTCAAGTTGGCGATTGGTATAAGAAGCTGGGTGGCGATTCGTTTGAGATCGTGGCAGTCGATCGTGACGACGAAACGGTGGAAATCCAATACTTCGGTGGCGAAGTTGAAGAGTTGGAAAACGAAACATGGTACGAGCTCGACCTGGAACCCGTCGATCCACCCGAAGATTGGTCGGGGCCCTTCGACGACCTGGAAGCCGATGATTTCGGCGACAACGGCACTGCCATGCGACCCGAAGTGTCGGATTTTCTGGATGAGATCGACCGCGAAGATTGACTGCCCATACAACGCTGAAAGCCACCCCTGCGAACAGAGGCCACCCAACGCCGACACTCCGTAGATCTACCCCTCTTCCCGTATTTCCCCAGGAACCCTGACCCGTGCCGGTCCGAGATCGCAATAGACGTTTGCAGCAACTGCTGGCGGCAATCGTCGAGGATGCCCGTTATACGGCAAACTTGACCGGCCGTGCGGAGTTCGACTCTAGAGTCATGGCAGCGATGAACGACGTGCCGCACGATGAGTTCGTGCCCGCCGACCTGCAGGAATCGGCGTTCGAGAATCGCCCGCTCCCCATCGGCGAGGGCCAGACCATCTCCCAGCCCTATATCGTTGCGCTGATGACCGATCTTCTCAATCCGCAAGCCCGCCACAAGGTGCTGGAAATCGGTACCGGCTGCGGGTATCAGACGGCGGTCCTCGCTTCGCTGGTCGAATCGATCTACACCATCGAGATCGTCGAGACCCTGCAGCGGGGAGCCGAGCAGCGACTGCACAAACTAGGGTTTGACAACGTGATCGCACGCGTTGGCGACGGATACTCCGGCTGGTCCGAGCACGCCCCCTACGACAGTATTATTGTCACCGCTGCCTGTTCGGAAATCCCCCCACCACTCATCGACCAATTGCGCGCAGGCGGGCGCCTGGTAGCGCCGGTGGGACGCCCGCTAGGCGCACAACAATTGGTGGTTGTGGAGAAGAGCGTTCATGGCGAAATCACCACCCGGGATGTCCTCCCGGTCGCTTTCGTCCCGCTGACCGGTCGGACCCAGGAGGACAACGAAGATTCCAAGCTCTGATCCGGTACAACAGCGGTTCCGCACCTGATATCCCCGCAGAGCCACCGGCGCGTTGAGCGTACGGGTGATCTGATCACTTTAAAAACAACAAGATACGCTATATCCGATGTTCAACCCCTTTTTAGCACTCAATAAATGGCGATTTTTGCCGCTCATTAGAGCTGCAGAGCATAATAAACACTGGATTGTGTTCCAGATCAGGCAATGTCGATAAAATAGCCACCCTATGCGCATCGAACCGGACAGGAAGTCGCTGCCACCATCCGATGGCCGCCGCCCTATCGCCCCTACCTTTGCCAAGGTAGTGAATGGGCTGCGCGAGAAATTCGCCCGTCCAAACCTCGACGCCATCCCTATTGCGATCAAACTAGCGCTTACCATCGGTTTCTTGATCTCGTTGATCATGGGACTGCTGGGCACCATTTTGGTCTACAACCAATCCCAGCTCATGAGCGATCAGATCGCAATCAACGGCGAATCCATGGCTCAGCAACTCGCTGAAGCCGCGAAAGAGCCGACCCTGGCCAGCGATTCACTGGCACTGAGTGTTTTAGTCAACAACCTGGTAGGCGGTGGGACCGTGCTTGGTGCAGCCGTGCTCGATGAATCGAGCGGAATTCTCAGCCACGCCGGAGCAGTACCGCTCGTGGGTGATGCGATTGAAGCCCATCTAACACCCTTACTGAGCGACGAGACGCGGGAATACGGTTGGCAATGGAAAGAGCCGGGCCGAGAGCCGACCGATGTTGTCACCTATGCAAAGCCCCTACAGTACAAAGAGGTTGTCGCCGGTTATACGCTAATCACCCTAAGCCGCGATTTAATGAATCATTCGCTCCACTCGATGGTTCGGGCAATCGGCATCGCGACGCTGGTAATGGTTCTGTTCGGATTCTTACTGGCGTTTTTTGTCGCCAAAAAAATCTCGCGACCGATCATGGATTTGGTGGACGCGGGTCGCGCGATGAGCGAAGGCCGCTATCAATACCGTATTTGCGAACGGCGCCACGATGAAATCGGTAATCTGATCAGCGCCTTCAACTCCATGGCGGACGGCCTGTTGCAAAAAGCCCAGGTGGAGGACGCCTTCTCACGCTACGTTTCACCCACGGTCGCCCGCAACGTGCTCTCCAACCTTGGCGAAGTCGAGCTAGGCGGCAAACGTCTCGACGGTAGCATTCTGTTTGCGGATATCGTTGGCTTCACCAGTATGTCGGAGCGGATGAAACCGGAAGAGGTGGCGGAGTTACTCAACGAATACTTCTCCTACATCGCGCGTGCCAGTTCCGTTTATCACGGTACCGTCGATAAATACATTGGCGACTGCGCGATGATCGTCTTCGGCGTTCCCGAGGAGGATCCCGAACACGGATTTAACGCCGTCGAGCGCGAGGGCACCAGACTGTCGAGTTTCGCTTCGGCATTAACTCCGGTTACATGTTGGCGGGCAACATGGGTTCGCACGAGCGAATGCAGTACACCGTCGTCGGCGATACCGTCAATCTCGCATCGCGACTCTGCTCCTATGCCGGCGCAGGCCGCGTCGTCATTAGCCAAGACCTCTACGAACGCCCCCAGGTCAAAAAGCGACTGGCTGCCCACCAACACCGCGAAATCAGTATCCGCGGCAAATCCGAAACCATCGCCACCTATAAGTGTGATGGATTGGTAGAGCCTTATAAGAGTGAGATCGAACGCCAAGCCGATAAAATCGTCAGCCGACATCTGTGGCCACTAAAGTAGTCATGGCGCGATCTATCCCGCTTGTTGCCATTGTCCTGGCCGTGCTCCTGAACGGATGCAGCACCTTGGGCAGTAGCGCACAAGAAACCCACCCCGAGATACGAGCACTGATAGAGCAACACCAGTACGGGAAGGCCTTACAGGAGATCGACTCCCGGACGGAACAGGGTGACAACGGCCGCGCGCTCCAGAAACTTCGTCACGAAACCATCTATCAGGCGTTCCGCTTCGAACAGCAGACCCTCGCCGAAGCGACCACTCGCCAAGAAGAGGGCGACTGGCAAGGTGCCATGCTTGCCTTGGACGAGGCGTTGGAGAAGTACCCCGAAAGCGACACGCTCAGTAACAGCCGCGAAGAGTTTCTCACTAAGCAGAAGCGACAGCTCGCCACGCTGAATGTCGACCTCATGCTGGCCAGAGCCAGTTGGTTGCTCGAACAGAAGAGCATTTTGGTGAAAAGGCGATCACTGAGCGGAGAAAACGGAACCGAGAGAACCCAGTTGATCGCCATCGAAAGAGAGCTTCAGCGTCTCCACGAGCCCTTGCTACATCAAGGCCGGCGCGCCTTAAAAGCGGGGAGACTATCGCTTGCCGAACGCCGCGTCGATCTAGCACAAAGCATTCAGCGAACGAAGGCGACCAAGCAGTTACGCAGCGAGCTGAACAACAGAAATCGCCAGCTCTCTTCCAAAGCCCAGGCAAAAAAACGCAAAGCACTGGCGCGTAAACGCGAAGCTCAGGCCCGCAAGTCGCAAGCTCAATTTCAAAACCAGTTACGTGAGGCGAAGGAAGCGCTCGTCAAAGAGGATTTGGCCACTGCCCATGATAGCGCCAGCGCGGCTGGAACGTGCCGAACGCGTTATAGAGAAACTGGAGCGCTTGCGCGAGCGGCAGTCCAGACGCTGATTGGTCCGCTTGCGTTAACTTGTTTCCACTTCCACGCCGTCCACGCTTTGAAATCCGCGTGGCAGCCGTTCTCCCCTTTTACCCCGATCACTCACCTGTGCCAACAAATCGTTGTGACGAAGACTCATGTGCCGTTTGCCACAGTAGATCTTCAGTACGCCTTTCTCCGGCACACTGGCTGCGGCTACCATAACCTCCTCGCGACTCTTAGCACGTGCGGTAGGAATACCAATAAGCTTGTTTCCTTTACCGCGCGCCAATTCCGGTAATTCGGAAGCGGGGAATACCAGCAAGTTACCTCGACTGCTAATGGCGACGATGAGATCGCTCTCCAAGTCATGGACACTGGTGGGCGCCAGTACCTGAGCGCCACGCGGCAGGGTAAGTACCGCTTTCCCCGATTTGTTCTTGGCCAGTAACTCCTCCAGTTTGACAATGAATCCGTAACCCGCATCCGAACAGACCAGAAAGCGCGCGTCCGCTTGTCCCATCATCACCGCGCAAAAAGTGGCTCCCGAACTGGGTGACAATCTACCGGTTAACGGCTCACCCTGGCCACGAGCGGAGGGAAACGTATGCGCCGGTAGCGAATAACTCCGTCCCGTTGAATCGAGGAACACAGCGGGTTGGTTACTACGCCCGCGCGCGGCGCTGAGAAATCCGTCTCCCGACTTATAAGTCAGCGTGGTCGGATCGATTTCGTGACCCTTTGCCGCACGTATCCAACCCTTTTCCGACAACACCACGGTCAATGGTTCGGTGGGCATCAGCTGGGTCTCATCCAGGGCTTGTGCCGCTTGGCGCGCCACCAGCAGCGAACGCCGCTCGTCACCGTAGGTTTCGGCGTCCGCGCTGATCTCATCGCGAATCAATGTGCGCAGTCGCTTGGGCGAGTTCAGCAACTTCTGTAACGAATCGCGTTCGTCACTCAACTCCTCCTGTTCGCCGCGAATCTTGATCTCCTCCAACTTGGCTAAGTGGCGAAGTTTCAGATTCAGAATCGCCTCGGCTTGCAGCTCGCTCAACTGAAACCGCGCCATCATCACCGCCTTGGGGTGATCTTCATTGCGAATGATGGCGATAATCTCGTCGATATTGAGATAGGCGATCAACAGTCCGTCGAGAATGTGCAGACGATCCAGCACTTTGTCCAGGCGCCACTGCAAACGCCGACGAACCGTTGCGGTACGAAACTTCAACCACTCCGCCAAAACCTCGCGTAGATTCCGCACCTTCGGCCGACCGTCGAGGCCGATCATGTTGAGATTGACGCGGTAGCTACGTTCGAGATCGGTGGTGGCGAAAAGATGCGACATCAACGCTTCCACATCAACGCGATTGGAGCGCGGTACGATGACCAACCGCGTGGGATTCTCGTGATCCGATTCATCTCGCAGGTCCTCTACCATGGGCAGCTTCTTCGCCTGCATCTGTTGCGCAATCTGCTCCAAGATGCGCGCACCCGATACTTGATGGGGGAGAGCGGTCACTATCACATCGCCGTTTTCGCGCTCCCAACGAGCGCGGGTACGAACCGATCCGTTGCCTGTCTCGTAGATACGCACCAGCTCTTCGCGCGGCGTGATGATCTCCGCCTCGGTCGGGTAGTCCGGCCCCAGGACATGCTCGCAAAGCTCGGCCACCATCGCTTTGGGCTGCTCCAGCAAGCGAATCGTTGCACTCGCCACTTCCCGAACGTTGTGGGGTGGTATGTCGGTAGCCATGCCCACCGCGATGCCGGTGGAACCGTTCAATAGAACATTGGGCAGTCGCGCGGGTAAAAACGAGGGCTCCTCCAAGGTACCGTCAAAATTGGGCACCCAATCGACCGTTCCCTGCCCTAATTCGCCCAACAGCACTTCCGCATAACGCGTGAGTTTTGCCTCGGTATAACGCATCGCGGCAAAAGATTTGGGATCGTCGGGCGACCCCCAATTGCCTTGACCATTGATCAGCGGATAACGGTAAGAGAAGGGCTGCGCCATCAGCACCATCGCCTCGTAGCAGGCGCTATCTCCGTGCGGGTGGAACTTACCCAATACGTCGCCAACGGTGCGCGCCGATTTTTTGAACTTCGCCGCTGCGTTCAATCCCAGCTCCGACATGGCGTAGACGATGCGTCGCTGCACTGGCTTGAGACCGTCCCCCACGTGTGGCAACGCGCGGTCGAGGATGACGTACATGGAGTAGTTCAGGTACGCCTGTTCGGTGAAGGTTTTGAGTGGTTGTTTCTCAATGCCTTCGAAATTCATGTCGCCGGTTTCGTCCATAGATTTTCTCTTTAGGTGACTACCGTCGGTTTAATTTGTGTGGCTTACGCCACGTTTTATTGAACGCGGGTCTCGTCCCGCAAGACGAGTTCATTTTCTTTGCTTGCCCAAAGAAAACGAACCAAAAGAAAAGGCTCCCGGAGAGCACGCCGATCTCTCCGATCGGTCCTCTGCGTTGCTCGATCTGAGAGGGGTTTCATCGACAGCACTTCCATGTACTGGCGATGAAAGCGAGTCATCCATGACTCGCCCCAATCACGCGGCAAAGCCGCTCTGATACAGGCCTAATCCTCTCAGCCCTGCGCTACTCAGCGCGCTCTAACGGGACGGGGGTGGTCTCTGCACACTCTGTGGATCTTAGGACAAGAGAACCACCCGACCTCCCCTTGGCACCCAGGGCCCCCTTGTGAGCCAGCCGAGCATCGCAGCCAGCGGTGGAGATAGCCCGTCAGGGGGCGTGCACGGATGCACCCCCTCGCCCGCGGGGCCATGGAGGGCCCTTCGGGCGAGCCCACCGCTGGCGAGAAGCACAGGGGACCCACCGAAGGTGGGCTGGCTCGTGGGGTGTCTTTTCTTTTGGATACTTTTCTTTGGACAAGCAAAGAAAAGTATCCCGGCTTCGGGGGCGGGCCCCCGATTCAATCCACGTGGCGCAAGCCAATCCATTCAATCAAACCTCCGCCAAATCCCCCTTCTTCTCCAACCACGTTTTACGATCCGACGCCCGCTTCTTAGCCAGTAACATATCCATCAATTTGTTGGTGTTGTCACCGGGTTCAACCGTCAACTGAATCAACCTTCGCGTATCAGGAGCGATAGTCGTTTCACGCAATTGCAGAGGATTCATCTCACCCAAACCTTTGAAACGCTGCACATTCACTTTGCCCCGCTTCCCCTCGGCAACGATCCGGTCCAACACACCCTGCTTCTCCGCATCATCCAGGGCGTAAAAAACCTCTTTACCCACATCGATCCGATAGAGCGGTGGCATCGCCACATAGACGTTACCCGCCAAGACCAAGGGCCGAAAGTGGCGCACGAACAGTGCACACAACAAGGTGGCGATATGCGCGCCATCGGAATCCGCATCCGCCAGAATACAGATCTTGCCATAGCGCAGCCCCTTGAGATCGTCGGAACCCGGTTCAACACCCACGGCAACCGAGATATCGTGTATCTCCTGCGACGCCAACACCTGCCCCGGGTCGACCTCCCAACTGTTGAGTATCTTGCCCCGCAACGGCATAACAGCCTGAAACTCGCGATCCCGGGCCTGCTTAGCGGATCCACCAGCGGAATCCCCCTCCACCAGAAACAGCTCACTGCGCAGTGGATCCTGTAAAGTGCAGTCCGCCAATTTTCCGGGAAGCGCTGGACCGCTGGTGACTTTTTTGCGTGCGACCTTTCGTCCCGCCCGTTGACGCTTCTGTGCGTTGCTGATGGCAAGATCGGCGATCCTCTCCGCCGCTTCGGTGTGTTGGTTGAGCCACAGGCTAAAGGCATCCTTCACGACACCCGAAACGAATGGCGCGCACTCCCGGGAAGAGAGTCGCTCTTTGGTTTGACCGGAAAACTGCGGATCGGAAAGCTTCACCGAGAGAATGTAGGCCAGTCGCTCCCACACATCATCGGGACTGATTTTGATACCGCGAGGCAAGAGGTTTCGAAACTCGCAGAACTCTCGAATCGCTTCGGTCAATCCTGAGCGTAATCCGTTGACGTGGGTTCCCCCCTGCGCGGTGGGAATGAGATTGACGTAACTCTCGGTCACCAGCTCCCCCGCCTCGGGTACCCAGGTTACGGCCCAATCGGCCACTTCGTTGTTGCCCTCCATATGACCCACAAACGCCTCACTGGGTAGGCACTCCACCGCCTCCAGTTCGCCAAGCAGATAGTCACGCAGCCCATCTACGTAGTGCCACTCGCTCTTTTCATTGGACGCTTCGTCATAGAACCGCACTCTGAGACCAGGACAGAGCACCGCTTTGGCGCGCAGCACGTGTTTCAGGCGGGGTACCGAGAATTTGGGGCTATCGAAGTATTTGGGATCAGGCCAGAACCGCAGGGTGGTCCCTGTGTTGTTCTTGCCCACTTTACCTATCTCTTCCAGCGGCGACACGGTCGCCCCGTCAGCGCAGGCCAAGTTGTACTCGGTACCCCCACGCTTCACCCACACCTCGAGATGATTGGAAAGGGCGTTGACCACCGAGACGCCCACTCCGTGCAGACCACCGGAGTACTGGTAATTCTTATCCGAAAACTTCCCGCCCGCATGAAGGCGCGTCAGGATCACCTCGACACCGGGAATCTTCAGCTGCGGATGCGCATCCACCGGCATGCCGCGCCCATCATCTTCCACCTGCAGCGAACCGTCCTTGAAAAGCTGCACATCGATGCATTTGGCATATCCTGCGATAGCTTCGTCGACGGCGTTGTCGATCACTTCCTGCGCGAGATGGTTGGGGCGGGTGGTATCGGTGTACATGCCGGGACGTTTGCGCACCGGCTCCAGCCCCGTTAGTACTTCAATGGCGGAGGCATCGTAGCTCATTCTAGCGGTCGGTTTCTTTCAGCAATTCGACAATTCGCTGACGATCGAAGGGCTGGCTCATTTCGTCGCAAAAATAGCCCTGATACAACGCTCTGCGAAAATCCAGTCCAGCACCCCGCGTCACGCGCCGCCAAGCCGCGTAGACCGCCTTGTTCCACTTGCCCTGATTGCCATAGGCGTAAGTTTTGTACTCGGCTTTTAAGCACCGCATCCCCTCGTAAAACAGATTGCTGATACCCGTAGGGGCTGTAACGGCGATGCTGTAGCGAATGACACCGTCGGGATCGGCGCTCAGCGCATCGAGATCCATCGTGTAAATGTAGTCGGTTCCCACTATCGGTAGCGTGATAGTGCTAGCAGATTCGTTTTCGGGATAGGGAGGCAACACGACGGCTTGCTCTTCCCAGGGCTTTTTTTCTTTACCGACAAAGTTGGGATTCAGCTCGGTGGGTGCCACCTCGAATTCGGTTTCGGCCCCAATCGCTGTAGAAAACGGCCCTCCGAGTGCTGCGACAATGCAGATCACTCGAACAATTGCAGGATGTAGTAAGCCTCGTCTTCTCACAACGGGCGCTAGTCTACCCTGCTACCGGGGTCTACGCGAGACCTGTTTTTCGACGCGTGACGAGGGTCAGTGCGCCGTCTCGAGATCGGCCCCGAGCTGAGCTGCAATCCCCGCAGGAAGCGGAGAGACGACGTGGGTATAGGCGGGGTGATCGATCCCCATGGCGATCCCAGCACCCTGCTTAATGGCTGTCACCATTGCCGGTGCCAACTCGAACCGCATGAAGTGGACGGCGGAGGTCTTGCGGTCATCGCCCCGCTCGAGATCTTCATCGGCGATGCCGAAGATCCGGTCATAACCAGCCACCTGCACCCAGATCTGGTGTTCGATACCCGCCATACGCAGTAGCGCTTCACGACGCTCCTCGACGTCGGGATATTCGATCATCATGGTGGCCTTCCAGTTGGTACCATCGGGAATCAGAGGATTGTAGACCTCCAGCTCCTCTTCGATACCTTCCGGTTCGAATATCCGCTCCACCCGCAGCATCTCCTGGACCTGGTACTGCATGGTCAACCGGTCCTCGAAATAGAGCGTCAGGTTGGGACCGACGGGAACCGTGCGCAGCTTTTTATGGGCCATGACCTGATCGCGAAACGCCGATCGCATCTCGGCGTACTGTTCGAGAGAGTACAGATCGCTACGGGTGAGTTTTTCCATCGCTGTTCTCGTATTGCTGTCGCTAAATGCCGTACGCCTTGCGTAACAGGCTCATGGGATGGACAGGCGCATCGCTATCGCCCAGACCGTTTTCTATATGGTGGCCCGCCATGGGGCAGTCGCTTGAGTAGTAGTCTGCTCCGCCCCCCTTCACCTTGTTGACTACCGGACGACCTATTTTCATGGATGTTTCGTGAAACTCCTTTTTAACCGCATACGTGCCATCGTGACCCGAGCAACGCTCGATCACCTCGATTTCGGTATCCGGAACCAGGTTCAGAACATCGCGGGTCTTGAGACCCATATTCTGCACCCGCAAATGGCACGGTACGTGGTACGAAACCTTTCCGAGCTTGACCGGGAACTGGGTACTGAGTTCTCCGCCTTTGTGGCGAAGAAACAGATACTCGAAGGGATCGAAGATCGCCTCTTTCACTTTTTGAACTTGCGCATCATCGGGAAACAGCAGGGGCAACTCCTGCTTGAACATCAATACGCAGGATGGGATCGGCGCCACGATATCCCACCCTTCATCCACCCACCGGGCAAGTTCGGGAATGTTCTGCTCTTTAGCGCGCTCCACGGCCTCGAAATCGCCTAACTCCAGCTTGGGCATACCGCAACAGCGCTCTTTCTCGGGCAACCGCACATCCACGCCGTTGTGACGAAACACCGCCACCAGATCTTCGCCCACCTGTGGTTCATTGTAGTTGCCATAACAGGTAGTGAAAAGAACGACGCGTCCACGGGTCGGACCGGCGGGTTTCGGCGCTGCGCCGTTCGCCTGTTCGAATCGTTTGCGCAAAGTGTTGCTGTGATACGGCGGTAGCGCCGCATTTCGATGTACGCCCAACGCCCCCTCCAGGACCTTTCGCATCATTCCGTTGCGATTGACCGCATTGACGGTCTGCGCCACCACCGGGATGGAGGCGAGACGCCCCACGGCGTCGGTCGAGGTGAGGATCTTGTCACGCAGCTTATCCCTCCCCTGTCGATGCTTGGCCGCTTTGGCGCGTAACATCAAATGCAGGAAGTCGATATTGAAATCATGGGGCGGGACGTAGGGACACTTGGTCATGAAACAGAGATCACAGAGATAACAGTGATCCACCACTTCCCAATAGACCTTGTGCCCGATGCCGTCGATCTCTCCACTGTCGGAATCATCGATGGCGTCGAACAGCAATGGAAAGGCATTACAAAGACTGAAACAGCGGCGGCATCCGTGACAAATATCAAAGACTCGCTCCATCTCTTGCAACAAAGACTTCTCGTCGTAAAACGAGGTCTCTTTCCAAGCGAGGGGGTGGCGCTCAGGCGCTTTGGTACTACCTTCGCGAGGTGACTCCGATGGGCTGGTAGCCATAGCTGCTGTCCTGGTCCCTTGAAAGTTAGATGGACGGATGCGGACCCGCGGCTCGGGCCCGCATCCGTGATCCAATGACTAATCGTCCAGTTCATCCAACGCTTTCTGGAAGCGTCGCGCGTGCGAGCGCTCGGCCTTCGCCAGGGTTTCGAACCAGTCAGCGATTTCATCAAAACCTTCATCGCGCGCGGTCTTGGCCATACCCGGGTACATATCGGTGTACTCATGGGTCTCGCCGGCGACGGCTGCTTTGAGGTTGTCAGAAGTGGCGCCGATAGGTTCACCGGTTGCGGGATCGCCGACCGCCTCCATGTATTCGAGATGGCCATGGGCATGGCCGGTCTCGCCTTCCGCGGTCGAGCGGAACAGCGCCGCCACATCGTTGTAACCCTCTACATCCGCTTTAGCCGCGAAATAGAGGTAACGTCGGTTGGCCTGCGATTCACCGGCAAACGCCGCCTTTAGGTTGTCGTGAGTTTGTGAGTTTTTTAGATCCATGGTGATTGCCTCCATCGGTAGAATGGTCGATACCGTCGCTGGCGTACGACCGATTTAGAATTAGTCTAAACTGTGTAGAAGTAGTATAGCAGCCCTACCGCAGAGTCAAGCAATTAACTGCCGGGGTCGCGAACAAGTTTCTCCATCTCCCACTTGACCACTACGGTTTGACCCTTGGATTGACCCTAATGTAACGTGTAGGCCCTTTGCGCTGAGTCCCACGCCATGGCGAAGAAAACACCGCTTAAATTTGAGAAGGCCCTGGAAGAGCTGGAAAAAATTGTCGAGCGTATGGAGGCGGGCGAGATTTCACTCGAGGAGTCGTTGAAGCAGTTTGAGCGCGGGATTCAATTGACGCGCACCTGTCAACAGGCGCTCAAAGAGGCAGAACTGAAAGTGGCGCAGTTGGTGGAGAAGAATGGTGAAGCCAAGCTCGAGCCGCTGCAACGAGATGAAGACCAAGAATGACCGACAATAGTTCGTTTCGGGAGCTGCTGCACCGCTACCAAGCGCGCATAGAGCATGCGCTGAACGCCCGACTTCCCAGTCAAGAGACCCACCCGACGCGTCTACACGACGCCATGCGCTACGCCGTTTTGGGCGGGGGCAAGCGGGTACGTCCGTTTTTGGTTTATGCGGCTGGCACCTCTCTGGGGGCGGACCTGGATACTCTGGATGTCCCGGCCTGTGCCGTGGAGCTCATTCACGCCTACTCGCTCGTGCATGACGACCTGCCCTGCATGGACGACGACGAGCTGCGCCGTGGTCGACCTACTTGCCATATCGCTTATGACGAAGCGACCGCCATGCTGGTGGGGGACGCTTTGCAGTCTCACGCCTTCTATCTTCTTGCCCACGCCAATTCAGATACTGTTCCCGCCGCGCGCCGCCTGGAGATGGTGGAGAGCCTCGCCCAGGCCAGCGGTTCGCGAGGTATGGCAGGAGGACAAGCCATCGATCTCGATGCGGTGGGAAAACAATTGGATATCGCCGAACTGGAGGATATGCATATCCATAAGACGGGCGCGCTCATCAGCGCCAGTGTGCGCTTGGGGGCACTTGCAGCGCCTGAACTCGATCCCGGGCAATTGCAGAAGCTTGACCACTATGCCAAGTGCATCGGGCTGGCGTTTCAAATTCGCGATGACATCTTGGATGAAGAGGGAGAGACCGACGTCATGGGTAAGGCGCAGGGTGCCGACCGGGCCCTTAACAAACCCACCTATCCGGCGCTGTTGGGCTTGTCGGAATCTAAGCAGAAACTAGGTGAGCTCCACGAATTAGCGACCCAGAGTATTGCCGAATTCGATGAACGAGCCAATCCGCTACGCTGGATTTCCGAGTATATCGGTGCGCGCAGCCATTGAACGCGCTAATAGGAGTATCACGAGGCGGGATAGCGATGGGGTTCGTCCACAGGATATAATCGATCTACCTGCCATTTTCTGATCGAAATAGTAAACTATTCCCCCCGACGGCATTCTAATTGCCGCAGAGCCCCTCTGTTACTCCGGGGTGCAGAGAAAGTGAAACCGTATGACTCATGCAACACAGGCCATCGACAAACCCAAGACCATCGCGGATGTACAGGGTAGCGCGGATACCCGCCGCATCCCCATCAACCGTGTTGGCATCAAAGATATACGCCATCCCATCCGGGTGAAAGATCGTAGCGATGGGGAGCAACATACCATCGCCAACTTCAACATGTATGTGAACCTGCCCCACAACTTCAAGGGCACTCACATGTCGCGTTTCGTGGAGATTCTCAATCGTCACGAGAAGGAGATCTCGGTCGAATCGTTCAAGGAAATGTTGGCGGAAATGGTCGACGTGCTCGATGCTGAGGCCGGTCATATCGAGATGAATTTCCCCTACTTCGTCAACAAATCAGCTCCCGTCTCCGGGGTACAGAGTTTGATGGACTATGACGTCACTCTGACCGGTGAAATCTGCAAGGGGGAGATCACGACCCTGATCAAGGTAGTCGTTTCAGCGACCAGTCTCTGCCCCTGCTCCAAAAAGATCTCCGACCGTGGCGCGCACAACCAGCGATCACACGTCACTCTGCAGGTAAAAACCCGCGGATTCGTCTGGATTGAGGAGCTCATCGAGTTGGTGGAGTCCCAGGCATCGTGTGAGCTGTATGGACTACTCAAACGCCCGGATGAAAAGTTCGTTACTGAACGCGCCTACGACAATCCAAAATTCGTTGAAGACATCGTGCGCGACGTCGCTGCAAAACTCAATGAGGACGATCGGATTGCGGCCTATATCGTGGAGTCCGAAAACTTCGAGTCCATACACAACCATTCGGCCTATGCGATGATCGACCACGACAAGGATCGCCAATCAGTCACTGTGGACGAGACGCCCGAAGGGGCGGCGTAGGCCGGTGGCGATCAGTACTTCTTACTGAGCACCAACGCGCGATCGGTGTTCACCATATTCACGCGCCCCAAGAAGGACATCCCCAGTAGCACCTCGATTGGGTGACCCCCTTCGAGAATCAGCGCGTCCACGTTACGTAGCTCAATAGGCCCCACTTTGACGCTATTGAGTGTCACCTTGAACGCGCGCGCGTAGCCCGATGCGGTGCTGACCGAGCCTGGATCGCCATCCACACGGAAATCGACCCCCAGGCGACGCGCCTGATGGGCGTTCATCGCCACCTGCGACGCACCGGTATCGACCAAGAAGTTGACGGGCAATCCGTTGATGCTTCCCACCGTGGTGAACATACCGCTGGGATTGCGATAGATGCGTACCTCTTCTGCCGCATCGGGTTTTCTGTACCTGCCCCCGATACCGCGATCGAGCTTGAGCTCCACCCTCTCCCCATCGACCTCCAGGACCGCCATACGGCTATCGGCCTGAATTAATTTGACCCCCTCGGGGCTCGTCTGGCCAATGCGCAACACCCGCTGTTTGCCATCGATACGAACAGCCACTTTTCCGGCAGACAACCCCACGACCTGAATCCGATCCACCGCCACGGCCTGCGCAGCGAACACGGCCACCACTATCCCCAGCAGGAACGCTTTCCCAAACATGATATCCATGATATCTAGGCCCTGAGTGAAAACAAGGAACAATTCGAGTGAAACCGATCCTGATTTTTCGACATATCGAGTGCGAGGGCCCCGGGTTTCTAGCGGAATTCCTGGCGGAGCGAGACCTTCCGTTTACCATCGTGGCAATAGACCAGAACGATGCGCTTCCGGAAAACTGTGACGAAGCCTCGGCATTGGTCTTCATGGGCGGCCCCATGAGCGTGAACGATCCCCTGCCATGGATTGAACAGGAGTGTCGACTGATTCGCCAAGCCGTGGATCACGATATACCGGTTCTAGGGCACTGCTTGGGTGGACAGTTGATCAGCAAAGCGCTTGGTGGGGTGATCCAAAAGAATCCGGTCAGGGAGATCGGTTGGTTCCCTGTCGATTGCGTATCACGTGACGCCGCTGATGGTTGGCTTCAGGGGCTACCCCCAAGGTTTGAGGCCTTTCATTGGCATGGCGAGACTTTTTCGATCCCGGAAGGGGCCGAGCGGCTCTTCAGCAGCGAGTTCTGCGCTAACCAGGGGTTCGGCATCGGATCGACGCTTGCCATGCAATGCCACATAGAGATGACCGCTCCCATGGTTCGCCAGTGGGCCGATCTGTACCGAGACGAAATTGCTCAACCCAGCACGAGCGTCCAATCTCACGATGACATGGTTGCCAATGTCGAACAGCGCGCACAGGAGCTCCAGCAAGCGGCGCGTACTCTCTATGAAAGATGGATTACAGCTATTCGTTGAGAAGAGGTTACCTCAAACGATATCTCTCTCCCTTGCCGCGCTTGAGATTCACCCTCACCTTTGCACCCCACCCGTGCACTTTGTCGTGGGCCTGAACATCGATTACTGATAGCGAGGGAGGAATTTTTACTCCCGAGAGGCTCCGGGTAAAAGGTTGCTCATTCTCATGGGGATGGTAGAGGGTTCGAGTACCCAGCACCTTGCCCTCGATGTCCAGCAACCGCCATGCATCTGCATAGTGCTCCCAACCGGTGTCGGCGTGTTGCACCTTGACGTGTGCCGTCCACACTCCACCCCGCTGTTCCAGTTCGACAAACAGAACTTCGGGCTGGTTAGCTAAAGCATCCGGGAAGCGCAAGAGAAACAAGATGGCTAACAGGCTAATCGCGACATTGCGGAGAGCCGGTTTTGCGGAGAAACTGTATCGAGTTGAAACGAACTGGAGCTGCGGGTCACTCATGTCGAATCCTTCCGTCACCTTGGATGTCCGGACACCCAGCCATCAGGCGCTGGTGCCAATTAATGACTCAGTACAACAAGCCATCGCAACGCTGGGATTGGACAACGGCGTGCTGCATCTGTTCGTTCCGCATACCACCTGCGGACTGGTGGTGAACGAGAACGCGGATCCCGATGTTTGCCGTGATCTTCTGTTGCGCTTGGAAAAAATGGTTCCCTGGAGCGATCCAGATGACCGGCATGCCGAGGGGAACACAGCGGCCCACCTACGCAGCATCCTGGTGGGCTGCTCGCTGTCGATTCCCGTGCAGGCCGGTCGACCCAAATTGGGTACTTGGCAAGGTGTCTTTCTCGCTGAGTTCGACGGACCTCGCTCGCGCAAGATTACGGCAACGGCGCTCTCTGCGCGTTGAGACCGATGGAAAGCGCTCACTTCTCTGCACCCACACCCCATGGGCCCAAACGAATCGCCTACACTCGATGGGGAAAATCCTCGGCGGAGAGGACTCTTATCTGCGTCCATGGTCTGACTCGAAACAGCCGTGATTTCGATTTCTTGGCTCACGCGCTCTCAGATCGCTTCCAGGTAGTTTGCCCTGATATGCCGGGCCGCGGATCAAGCGAGCTACTGAGTCACACCGAAGATTATCAATACCCTGTCTACGTTCAGATCTGTACGGCCCTGATCGATCATCTTCGTGCTAGCCGCGTCGACTGGTTAGGGACGTCGATGGGTGGTCTTATCGGCATGATGCTCGCTGCTGAGCCACACAACCCCATTCGCTCGTTGATACTCAACGATATCGGACCGTTTATCCCGGAAGCCTCCCTTCGTCGTATCAGTGAATACGTCCACGAAACCGGCCCGTTTAACGATTTGAACGCAGTGGAAAACCGTCTGCGAAAGGAGTTCTCGTCAAATCTGGTGTTTGGATATTGATCCAGCTGCTACCTAATTGCCCGTCGTCACCTCGATTCCATCTTTAAACTTCACTCCCGTTATCACCTTGGCCAGGTAGTTAAATCCCCTCTGCTTGCGCCAGGTTTTCTCTGCACATGCTGATAATTTGAACATCATGTGCAGCATGCCATCACGGGTTAGGCATCCTTTTGATCGCTTCGTCCGGTGGCGTATCGTGCCAAAGGTCGATTCGATC
>Ga0209679_1000030_pt1 | contig 71522 bp, 75 predicted proteins | sample WorMetHEROISLAND_4_FD_187408 | JGI IMG/M metagenome (GOLD analysis project Ga0209679, IMG submission 187408) | Marine gutless worms symbiont microbial communities from Max Planck institute for Marine Microbiology, Germany - Olavius sp. 2 HERON... ...
CAGTGGGGACAACCCACACCATCGGGCCAACGGCGCCCTTCGAGATAGAGTCGCGCCGACTCCTGATCGGGGAAAATCTCGAAGAGAGGGAAGGTACTGATCGTGGATTTGCTCATGACGCACTCCCTCTTGCCACTCAGGATACGGTGACGAAATTGGTGGAGTCAAGTATATAAATCCCCAAATTTTCTGGTTGAATTTGTGGATCGCGAATTAGTAACAGTCCACTGTCAACCGATCAATAGCAGTTAGGAGCACTTCCTGAGAGGGAATCGGGAAAGGGTATGTAAGCCCCGAATGACACAACATAAGATCGCGTTACATTTTTTTTTGAGTTTCGTCAGGTGTCGATAGCCGGGTTGCGAACTGTTCGGGGCGTCCATCCGCCAGCCAGGGAATCTGCCCCAGACAGGGTGCCGTTACTCTCGTTCGCAAGGTGGCGACGATTTCCTCGACACGCGCGCAATTCGCATCCACCCCGTTTGCCACCCAACCCGCGACCGGGAGCCCTTTTCCGCGGATGCTTTCGATCGTCAGAAGAGCATGATTGATACACCCCAGGCGAATCCCCACCACCACTACCACCGGATAGCCCAGCGCCAAAGCGAGATCGGCGGTCGTCGTCCGCCCATCCAGAGGAACCTGCCACCCGCCCACGCCTTCGACCACGAAACGTTCCACACCCCCCGCCAACAACCGCGCCTGCGTGACGATAGCATTGAGATCGAACGTGATCCCCGCCTCCGCCGCGGCGATGTGCGGAGCGATGGGGGGGACGAAGGCGTACGGGTTGGTTTGCGCGTAAGTTTGGGGGGTGTTGCACTGTGCCAGCAGCAGCAACGCATCCTCGTTGCGCAGACCCTGGTCTGTCTCCTCGCAACCCGAGGCGATCGGTTTCATCGCACCCACGGTGAATCCACGTTGACGCCAGGCATAAAGCAGTGCAGCAGCGATACGCGTCTTACCCACCTCGGTGTCGGTGCCGGTTACGAAATAGCTGTGATCGGAAGGCGTCATCGATTACGCTTCAACTGATCGAGCGAAACCATGCTCTCGCCCCCCCGCGGGAGTGGAGCAGCTTGCACCGCTCCCATCACCGGCCCAGGCGTGACCATAAACCACCTCATAGCTGGCGGGCAGGCCCGCTTCGCCGCGGCGGCTTTCATAGGCCTCTTCCACCGCGAGCAGTCGTCGCCTTCCGGTTAAACCCTGGGGACGCCCCGCCGTCACGTTGTGAGCCCCGATGGCTTTCAAATCCCGCATCAATCCCCGTACCGCGTCGTAGTGCATGGTGATTCGATCCACATCCATCACCGGATCGCCCAGGCCGGCGCGTAACATGGCATCCCCTATATCGTGCATGTCGAGAAATCGGTTCACATGGCTGTGGCCATCCACCGCCGCCCAGGCCGCGCGCAACTCGTTCAGCGTGTCCGGGCCGAAAGTGGTGAACATCACCATCCCGCCCGGGCGCAGAACACGTTGGAATTCGGCGAAAGTGGTGCTCAGATCGTCACACCACTGCAAGGTGAGATTCGAGAAGAGCAGATCGATGCTTTTATCCGCCACCGGAAGCGACTGGGCATCGCCGCACAGGTAACGGGTCTTGCTGAACCACCCACCGCCTTTGCGGCTGCTGGCGAGCATCGCCTCGGCAATATCGAGCGCCCACACCCGTGCCTTGCGATAGCGCCGTTCCAGGGCACGAGTGCAATAGCCGGTTCCGCAGCCCAGCTCGAAAACATCCCGGGGCTGCAGCTTCACCCAATCCAGTCGCTCCATCAGGCGATCGCCCACTTCGCGCTGGAGTTCTGCCGCTCCGTCGTAGGTCGACGCCGCACGATTGAACGAGTGCCGCAGCGCCTGCCGGTCGAGACGATGGGCGTCGCTATCGTTATCCCGTCGTTGGCTCATCGCGCCATGAACTCCACCAGATGGTCGATGAACGTCTCGCGGTGGGAAACAAACGGGGCATGAGACGCCCCGGGGATAATCGTTCCAGCAATGGCGGGGTTGAGCGATTGTGTCTGCGCCAAACTCGTTGCCGGTACCAGTTGATCACGCTCTCCCAGAATCATTTGGATCGGGCAGGTGATCAATCCCATACGAGAGCACAGGTCGGAATCGCGCAACAGATCCAACCCCCCCTGCACGGCTGCCAACTCAGGATCTCCATGACGGAACATTCGCGCGCGCAGCGTTCGCAACTCCTCGCGCGCCCGATCGCCACCGCGCGCTTCCAACGCGAGAAATCGCAACAGGGTACCGCGAAAGTCCGCGGCCAAATTCCCGCCGAATTGAGTCAAGAGCTGCCGATCGATACCGCAGGGCCAATCGGCTGCCGCGACGAAACGCGGTGAACTACCGACCAGCATCAAACGCTCCACCAGATGGGCGTGCTGGTGCGCCAACTGCTGGCACACCAACCCACCCAGCGACCAACCCACCCAGGTCGCGCTCCTCGGTACCGCGGCGGCCAACGCTTCGGCAATGCCGTCCAGCGAGTAGCGACCATTGACCAATGAACTACGACCGTAACCGGGCAAGTCCACCACGGTAACGCGATACCGTGGTATCAGCGCTTGAGCGATCTCTTCCCAGACATCCCCGTTCAGACCCCAGCCATGGACCAGAACCAACTCCCGGCCCGCACCCTGGCTCTGGACATAGAGCGAAGAATCAGCCATCGCGCCACTCCTCGCGCAGCTCATCGAGCGCAGCCAGTAGCCGATCCACATGCTGCTCGGTGTGCGCAGCGGAAAAGGTGATACGCAGACGCGCCGTCTCCTTGGGCACCGTCGGGGGTCGGATTGCCGTGATCAACAAACCCCGCGCCCACAGCGCCTCGCTGAGTCGAACCGCCCGGTCGGCTGCGCCAACCATGAGTGGTTGAATCGGCGTATCGGAGGGCATTAGTTCCAGATCCATCTCACTGGCGCTGCGACGAAACCGCTCGATCAGGCCGCGCAACTTGTCGCGACGCCAAGGCTCCTCGATCACCAGCCTCAGGCTCTGCAGTGTGGCCACGGCAACCGCCGGCGGCATCGCCGTAGTATAGATATAGGTACGGGCATGTTGGATCAGCGTTTCGGCCAACGCCTCGCTGCCCGCGACAAAGGCACCCGCAGTACCCAGCGCTTTCCCCAGCGTTCCGACCAGAACCGGCACCTCTTCGGTACCCAGGTTAAAGTGTTCCAGAGTACCGGCGCCGCGCGCGCCCAGGACACCGATCCCGTGAGCATCGTCCACCATTACCCAGGCCTGACGGTCTTTGGCAAGCCGGCACAGTCGGGGTAACGGTGCCAAATCGCCATCCATACTGAAAACGCCGTCGGTGACGATCAGCTGGCGTCGATCTTCCGAAGACTCTAGCCGTCGGGACAGATTCTCCACGTCGGCATGAGGGTAGCGAGCGAACTCAGCCTTGGCCAACAGACCGGCATCGAGCAACGAGGCGTGGTTGAGGCGATCCTCGAAGATCACGTCCCCCTTGCGCATCAACGCCCCCACGGCGCCCAGGTTGGCCATGTAACCCGTCGAGAAGAGTACCGCGCGCGGTCGGCCGACGAACTCCGCGAGCGCCTCCTCCAACTCGTGATGCGCCGCGGAGTGTCCGTTGACCAGGTGGGAGGCACCGCCCCCTACCCCGTAACGATCGATACCCGCCTTCATGGCGGCCGCCACCTGAGGGTGATTGGCCAATCCGAGGTAGTCGTTACTGCAAAAAGTGATACAGGGCTTGCCGTCCACCACCGCCTCGACGGTCTGCGCGCCTTCCAGCACACGACGGGTGCGGTAAAGCCCCGCCGCACGGCGTTGCTCGAGTTCGGTCTCTAAATCGAAAGGCAACATAGAAGATGAAGACCGCTGGGCCGCGGAAGGCGTGAGCAAACCTCGCTGTGCGCGCGGCGTCTCAGGGACAACTCGGCAATCGAGGTGGCACTAGTGGGAGGCACAGGCGTTGCCATATAACGCCGGCCCCTGGTCGGTGCCACCGGTGTGATCGTGATCGGCCACATGTTCGGCGACCAGATCCAAACGCTCGAACAGATCATCATCGCGACGTACGCTGGCGTTGCTGGCCGTGAGCAGCTTCTCTCCGTAAAAGATGGAGTTGGCACCGGCGAGAAAAGCCAGCGCCTGCAGCTCGTCACTCATCTCTTCGCGCCCCGCCGAGAGCCGCACGTAAGCATGGGGCATGATCAAGCGGGTGACGGCGACGGTGCGCACCAACTCGAAGGGATCGAGATCGGCCACGTCCTCCAGCGGCGTACCGGGGATCTTCACCAAACGGTTGATGGGAACGCTCTCCGGATGCTCCGCCAAATTGGCCAGCTCAACCAGCAATCCGACACGATCGTCTCGGCTTTCTCCCATCCCGATAATGCCGCCACAGCAGACCCTCAAACCCGCGGTCCGCACCGAACCAAGGGTGTCGAGGCGATCCTGATAAGTGCGGGTGGAAATAATCTCGGGATAGTACTCGGGCGAGGTGTCCAGGTTGTGGTTGTAGTAATCGAGCCCCGCCTCCTGCAGTGCCGTGGCCTGCTCGGCGGTGAGCATACCCAGGGTCAAACAGGTCTCAAGACCGAGCGCCTTGACCTCGCGTACCATGCCTACCACGTGTTCGAAGTCTTTCTCGTTGGGGTTACGCCACGCCGCCCCCATACAAAAACGGCCCGCACCGTTCGCCTTGGCGGCGCGCGCGTTCTCGATCACCTCCTCCAGCGCCAACAGGCGCTCCTTCTCCAGCTGGGTGTCGAAGTGCGCGCTTTGCGGGCAGTAACCGCAATCTTCGGGGCAACCACCGGTCTTGATGCTCAGCAGGGTACTCACCTGGATCGCTTGAGGATTAAAATGGCGCCGGTGTACGCTCTGCGCCTCATGGACAAGCTCGAAAAAGGGACGCTCGAAGATCTGGCGTACTTCATCGCGTGACCAGTCGTGACGCACCTCGGAACCAGGGATAGCTGGCTTGGACATGGGTAACCTCGGTAGCAAGGATTAAAGCCGGGTTAGGGTAGCGAATCCCCTTAACCTGTCAACTGAAATGGATTTCTATGGTTTACAAATGGATAAATATTTTCCAGGACTGGATCTATCCACCTACCTGTACGCTTTGTGGAGCGGCGGGTAACGAAGGGCGCGACCTCTGTTGGGGGTGCCTGGAAGAGCTCCCCTACAACCTCTCGCACTGCGCGCTTTGCGCATTCCCCCTCACCGGATCGGCCCACGGGCTCATCTGTGGATCCTGCACTAAGAAAAAACCGTTATACACCCGTTGCCTCGCGGCATTCCGCTACGCACCCCCGCTGGACGAACTCGTTCGGGGAATGAAGTTCCACCAGCGGCTCAACCACGCCCGCTTGCTGGGAGATCTACTCACCGACTACCTCGAGCCGCGCGTGGAGCCCGACACAAAACCAGAGTGTTTGATTCCGGTCCCGCTTCATCGGAGCCGACTGCGCCAACGAGGATTCAACCAGGCCGTAGGGTTGGCACGCCCCATCGCCGAACGACTGGGAATACCGATGCGCTACTCGGCCGGCCGACGTACCCGCGCAACGCCGGTCCAAACCGGATTTACCCCCCTTGAACGTCGTAGAAATGTAAAGAACGCTTTCGCGGTCGACGATCTGGGAGACCTGCGACACGTGGCGATCATCGACGATGTGGTCACCACCGGAACGACGGTAACGGAGTTAACGCGCATCTTGAAGCGAGCCGGCATCCAGCGCGTTGACGTATGGTCGGCCTGCCGCACGCCGCTGAACATCGGCCGACCCTGACTCAGGTCTGACCCCCCACCCAGAAATCGAGCACCACACCGATAAACACCACCATGCCCAGCCAGTTGTTGTGCAGGAACGCCTTGAAGCAGGCGTCGGGTTCACGATCGCGTATCATCCACTGCTCGTAGCCCGCCATTCCTGCCGCTACGGTGAGCCCCATGTAGTAGAGCGCCCCCATCTCGGCTTGCAGCCCGACCATAAACAGTCCTGCGAGCACGATCGCCTGCAGGATGCCGACGATCGCTTTGTCCAGCTCGCCGAACAGGATGGCGGTGGATTTGATACCGATCTTGATATCGTCCTTCCGATCCACCATGGCGTACATGGTGTCGTAGGCGGTCGCCCAGACGATGGCAATCACGTATATCAACCACGCCAGCGGAGGCAATTCACCGAGTTGAGCGGCGAACGCCATGGGGACCGCCCAGCCGAACGCCGCGCCCAATACCACTTGCGGCAGGTAGGTGTGACGTTTGGAGTAAGGATAGACGGCGGCTAACGCCAAGCCGATGAACGAGAGCCCGATGGTCAGCCAGTTGAGCAGCAGCACCAGCCCGAACGGGATCAGAGAGAGCACCGCAAAGGTGAGCACGGCTTCGCGGGGTTGGACACGACCGGCCGGAATCATCCGCTGCTTAGTGCGGGCCACGTGCCCGTCGAAGTGACGATCAGCGAAATCGTTGATGGCACAACCGGCGGAGCGCATCAGGATCACGCCGAGCAGGAATACCGTCACCACCGACGGATCGGGCCGACCCTCTCCAGCGATCCACAATGCCCAGAGCGGTGGCCACAACAACAGATAGATCCCGATGGGTTTGTCGAGGCGCACCAGGCGTGCGAAATCGGGTAACCTCCCCGGAAGATAGTTCACCAGGCGCGCCATCATCGCGATACCGCTCCCGACATCCTGCGTGGCGCTCGACACGAGGCGATCTGAGGCAGGAACAGCTCGTTGACCAACAGCCCGCGCTTGCGCAACACGAACACCGAGCGACGCGCCCAGAGGGTGTCGGTTTGGCTCGCGCCGATAGAGGTAGCCGCTTCCAACATGGTCTGTTCCTGATCGATCCTCGCTATCTGCAGTTTTTCGCGCCTTAGGCTCGGATCGGCAAACAGTTTTGCGCCGAGCGGCCGCGAACCCAACCGTGACAAGTAACCGGTACGTTGTAAAGTGCGTAGCGGAATCACCGTTCTCGCAAACACCCGCGGGACACCGCCGGTATCGAGAAACACTTCGCGCACCAGGGCGCGCTCAGCGCGGCGCAGACCCAACAGCGCCGCCTCATGGGGGCGGGGACGTGCGTAGCGCTGACGCTGTACGCGTACTCGGAATGCGCCCGTACCGGCCTGCCGCAGTCGTTTTGTCAACGAACCGCCATCGCAAAGCCAGCGCCACATCAGGTCGCTACAATCCGAATGATGAAACCGCCGCGCGGGACGCCAACTCGGCTCTCCTGCCTGTTTCCACCTTCCCCCTCGTTCCAACAGTGCGCCCCGCTCATCGACTAAAGCGGCGTATTCTAACCCGCCTCGTGGTCGGAGAGTGATCACACGTTACCGAACCGGGGTGCCTCGCCCAACCAGCGCCGAATCAGTGGATCGATCCTGTCAGGATGGCTCGCCTGCAGCTGCGCTGCGGCTTGCTGAACGCGCGGGATTAGCGCCTGGTCCCGCACCAGATCGGCAATCTTCAGCGCCATCTCGCCGCTTTGTCGCGTGCCGAGCACTTCGCCGGGACCACGTAGCTCAAGATCCCTGCGCGCCACTTCGAAACCATCGTTAGTTTCACGCAGAATCGCCAGTCGTTGCTTGGCATTATCGGTCAACGGGACCCGATAGAGCAACACGCAGTGGCTCTGGGCGGCTCCGCGACCGACCCGGCCTCGCAGTTGGTGCAGCTGGGCCAATCCCAGGCGCTCGGGATTTTCGACGATCATCAAACTGGCATTGGGCACATCCACTCCCACTTCGACCACCGTAGTCGCCACCAGCAGGTCGGTTTCGCCTCGCGAGAATGCGCCCATCACCTGCTCTTTCTCCTTGGGCAGCAAGCGTCCATGCACCAGACCCACTCGCAACTCCGCCAGTGCTTCACGAAGCTGGGCTGCACTCTCTTCGGCGGCCTGTGCCTGAAGCACCTCGGACTCCTCGATGACGGTACAGACCCAGTAGGCCTGCCCACCCCCGGCACACACCGCACGAACCCGCTCCAACACCTCGCCGCGCCGACTGTCGGGTATCGCCACCGTGGTAACCGGGGTGCGCCCGGGCGGCAGTTCATCGATAACCGAAGTATCGAGATCGGCATAAGCAGTCATCGCCAAGGTTCGCGGAATCGGGGTGGCGGTCATGATGAGCTGGTGCGGATAGAGCCCGCTCGATCGACCCTTGTCACGCAACGACATCCGCTGGTGAACGCCGAATCGATGTTGCTCATCGATGATCACCAGGCCCAAGGCACAAAATGCCACATCGTCCTGGAACAGGGCATGGGTGCCGACCACCAACTGCGCCTGGCCGGAAGCTAGAGCGGCCAACGATTCGCGACGCGCCTTACCTTTGGTCTTGCCTCCCAACCAAGCGATAGAGATACCCAACGGATCGAGCCAGCGGCGGAAATTCTCCAGATGTTGCTCGGCCAACAATTCGGTGGGTGCCATCAGAGCCACTTGGTGGCCTGCTTCAATGGCCGTCAATGCACAGGCCGCTGCCACGATCGTCTTGCCCGATCCCACATCGCCCTGCACCAACCGCAACATGGGATGGGGTTGCGCCATGTCCTCTATAACTTCCCGCAGTACGCGCTGTTGGGCCTCGGTCAGTTCAAAGGGTAATCCACTCAACAGCGGTCGCACCCAGCGGCCGTCACCTCGCAACTCCGGCGCGTTGTGTCGCTTCGCCCGCTCACGCAGTTTGCGCAGGCTCAAATGGTGCGCCAGCAGCTCTTCAAACGCTAGCCGCTGTTGCGATGGGTGTTTCCCAGCGCGTAAAACCTCGATATCGGTCTCCGGCGGTGGGTGGTGCAGAAAACGTATGGCGGCCAGCAGCGAAGGGAGCTTCTGGTCATTGAGCAACTCGGGGGGTAACCAATCCGTAAGCAGACCTTGCTCCAGTTGCCGGAGGGCGCCTTCGGTCATGCGCCTCAGCGTCGGTTGAGCCACACCTTCAGTGGCCGGGTAGATAGGCGTTAATCGCCCCTCGCCACCCGATACCTCTTCGCTCGAAACGAACTGGTACTCGGGGTGTACCAACTCCAGCGTCGCAGGCCCGTTGCGCACTTCGCCAAAACAGCGAATGCGCCGGCCGCGCTCCATGGCGCGTTGCTGCGAACCCGAGAAGTGAACGAAACGCAGGGTGAGCGCCCCAGTGCCGTCGCTGATCCGCACCAGCAGGGAGCGCCGACGACCAAAACCAATCTCCGCCAGTAGAACCTCCCCTTCCACGACGCCTTCCACACCTGGCCGCAGCCCGCCTATGGGCAATACACGCGTGCGGTCCTGGTAACGCAGCGGGAGATGGAACAGCGCATCCTGCACGGTGTTGATGCCGAGTTTTTCGAGGCGTGCAGCGACACGGGGACCGATGCCGGGCAGTACCGTCACCGGTAACCGCGCGGGGTCCTGTGTTGCTTCTTCCCTCTTTCCTGCACTCATGGTCTACCCACTATTTTTCGCGCATTGTAGCCGAGTGCCATTCAGCAATGTGAAAAGTCGGCCGAAGTAACTATCTGGGCTATAGTTTGATTTACAGAACAAGATCATGGTTTTGCAACGAAACCTCTGGCTTTTTCGAGGGCAACCCTAGCTATGAGCAGCTCCCACGATTCCAGGGAACAGCTCCTAGCGGAACTGGAAGCCGCAAACCGCCGCATCGCTGAACTGGAGACCGAGGTCGCCCGTCTAGGCGGCCTTGTATCTTCCCAAACCGCTCATCAACTCCACGCCTTAGCGGAGTACTCTCCGGCCGCTATCTACCTAAAGGATCTCAGCGGGCGATTCATCGTCGCCAGCCGAAGTTACCGGGAGTGGTTTTGTAACGGCAAGGACATCCGTGGCAAAACGGTCTTCGATATTCACCCGGCCCGGAAGGCCGAACTCTATACGACGCAAGATCAGCAGGTCATACAGACGCACGACTCTCTGGAAGTGGAAATCGAAATGCCCTGCCCGGATGGATCGTCGCGCGATACCTGGGTGGTGAAATTCCCGGTATTCGACGCCACGGGAGAGTTGATCGGCGTGGGTGGCGTCAACATCGATATCACGGCGCGCCGGGCTGCCCAGAACGCATTGCGAGAGAGCAACGCTCGGTTCAAGGCCTTCAGTGAACAGACCGGGCTCGGTGTCATCGCGGTAGCGGATCGGCGGATTGTTTACGCCAACAAATCCTTCGCCAACACGTGTGGTCGTAGCATCGATGAGCTAATTTCGTGGCCGCCAACGGAGTACTTCCATCGTCTGGTACATCCCGACGACCAGAAACACGTCAGGGTCGATGCTCTGCGCGCCGCGCACTCGCAAAACGATACTCCCGGAATCCTCACCGAATGGCGATTGATGCACGCCGATGGGTCTTCACAGTGGGTGGAGTCGCACGCGGGACGTATCAGAGTGAGCGACACGGCTGAGAACCTGGTCTATGTCCAAGACATCACTCAGCGCCATGCCGCTCAGGAGGCGCTGCGAAACGAACGTGCGTCGCAGCGAACAGCGTTTCCGCGATCTGCTCAACCTGGTGTGGGACGGCTACTACGAGCTGGATAGCGAACTGCGCTTCAGTTATCTCTCGCCCCGCTTTTACGAACTCTCCGGACTGCGACCGGAAGACGTGTTGGGTAAAACCCGCTTTGAGTTAGCCAACGAAGAGGAGTATCAACTCTATCCCGATAAATGGGCCGAGCACCGCCCGTTTCGCAATTTTGAGTACGCCACACGCAACCCTGACGGACGTACTATCTATTTTCGCACCAGCGGTATCCCTATCTACGACGAGGAGGGAAATTTCGAAGGTTACCGGGGCGCCGGCTCCAATCTCACCGAGCTGAAGGAGACAGAGCTGGCACTGCGCGACCGTGAGTCAAAACTACGCAACATCGTCGAAACCGCATCCGACTGGTTTTGGGAAACCGACGACCAGCACCACTTTACCCTCTTGAGCGGGCGCTTCGAGGAATTAGCCAACGACGACCCCGAAACCAAAGTCGGACTAACGCGTCTCGAGATCGCCAAGGAAGATGTCGCGCAATACCCCGAAAAGTGGGCTCAACACAAAGATGATCTGGATAATTACCGCCCCTTCCGCAACTTTCAATACGGCGTAAAGAATACGGACGGCAGTTGGCACTACGTGCGCACCAGCGGCACACCCATATTCGATGTGGAAAACCGATTCAAGGGATACCGCGGTTCTGCCAGCGATGTCACCAATGAAAAAGAGGCTGAGATAGCGCTGCGCAAAAGCGAAGCCCGCTTACGCAAAAGCGAACAGCGTTTACGGGATACCCTGGTGACTGCCTCGGACTGGTTCTGGGAGATGGATGCGCAACTGCGCTTCACCTACGTCGACGACTCCGGAGGCTATTTCGAGATCAGTGGCAATCGACCGGAAGAGGTCATCGGTAGGACGCGCTTCGAAGTGGTACCCCAGGAAATACAGGCCGCGGATCCCGACAAGTGGCAGGCGCACAAGGATGACATGGTCAACCATCGCCCTTTCCGAGACTTCATCTATGGAGCTCCCAACGCCGACAACGAGATGGTCTATTTCCGCGTCAGCGGCACACCCTATTTTGACGAAGAGGGCCTCTTTCAGGGTTATCGGGGATCGGGGAGCGACGTCACCGAACAGATACGCATCGAACAAGAGCTGCAGCGCGCCAAAGATGAGTTGGAGCTGCGTGTCGAAGCACGGACCCGCGAACTCAACGATTCGCAAGCTCGATACACGGGCGTCTACCAGGCCATACCCGATCTTATCGCGATCGTCCGCCACACCGACGGAGTGATCGTCGACGTCAATCAGGGGTTCGAGCGCATCTCCGGTTATACGCGCGACGAGGCCGTGGGGAAAACCTCACTCGAGATCAACCTTTGGATCAATCCGACCGAACGCCAGCGCTTCACTTCGCAAATCGAGCAGCAAAGTGTTCTGTTCGACTTTCCGATGGACCTGTGCCGCAAAGACGGAGCAGTGCGCAACTGCGTCGTCTCCGCCGCGCTGTTCGATTTGCAAAACGTCCGCCACCGGGTGATCTTGCTGCGCGATGCCACCGAGCAAAAAACCGCGCAGGAGGAGCTGCATAGACTACGGAATTACCTGCAGAACGTTGTCAATTCCATGCCATCGATTTTGGTGGGTGTCGATGCCGAAGGTCGAGTGACCCAATGGAACCGTGAGGCGGAACGCCTTACCGGGGTTGACGCCCAAAAAGCCTCGGGACAACCGCTGGACAGCGTCTATCCCGCGCTGCGTTCTGAAATGGATCGCGTGCGCCAAGCGATTGAAGAGCGCAAGGTACAACGCGCGCCCAAAGTCGCACAATCCACCAATCCGGAAACACTGTATCAGGACATCACGGTCTACCCTTTGGTCACCAACGGCGTCGAAGGAGCGGTCATCCGCGTCGATGACGTGACCGAGCGAGTCCGACTCGAGCAGATGATGATCCAATCGGAAAAAATGCTCTCCGTTGGTGGACTGGCCGCAGGCATGGCCCATGAGATCAACAACCCATTAGCCGGTATCCTGCAAAACGCCCAGGTCGTGCGCAATCGTCTATCGCCCGATCTCACTAAGAACGTGGAGGCTGCCACCCAGTGCGGCACTACGATGGAGATCATCAACTACTATCTAAACGCACGGGAACTACCGCGCATGGTTGAAGCGATTATCGAATCGGGGCAGCGCGCTGCGCGAATCGTGGACAACATGCTCAGCTTTGCGCGAAAAAGCACGTCGCGCTTCGCTCCCCATAATCTGACATCACTTCTGGATCGCACGCTGGAGTTAGCCGAAAGCGACTATGATTTGAAGAAGCGTTACGACTTCCGTCAAATCGATATCGTCCGGGAGTATGACCCGGCTCTGCCGCCGGTACGATGCGAAGGCGGGATGATGCAACAGGTGTTTCTGAATCTGTTCAGAAACGGTGCGGAAGCGATGGCGGAGTATTGTCCCGTGCACGGCATCGAATCCCGGCTCGCGCTCCGCACGTCGCAACGAAACGGGCACGCCTGTATTGAAATTGAGGATAACGGACCGGGAATGGACGACGCGGTCCGCCGACGCGTGTTCGAACCTTTCTTCACCACCAAGGAGGTGGGCCGCGGAACGGGCCTTGGGCTCTCGGTCTCGTACTTCATTGTCACCGAGAACCATCACGGCCGAATGAGTGTCGAATCCTCCCCACGCCGCGGCACCCGCTTCACCATTGAACTGCCCATCGAGACCGAGCAGTGATGCGCGCTACGACGAACAGACGCCTCGTCTGGCCACCCTACTCGTTTGAGCGCCACGTCTCATCGATTCAATCGACGTTGCGGAGACTCGACTGTGACTGATGCGCGACTCCTCGTGGTCGATGACGATCGGGCGGTGTGCGAGAGCCTTGCAGAGTATCTGATTGATCTCGGCTACACCGTCGATACCGCCGGTAGTGGAGAGGAAGCGCTAAACTACGCTGAAACGCACGACTACGCAGTGATCATCATCATCGATCTTCGCCTGCCCGGCATGAGCGGGGAAGCGCTGGCAAAACAGATCCATCACCGTTATCCCAAAACACAGTTCATCATTCACACCGGATCGATGGAGTACGAACCAACCGAAGAGATGAAGGCCGTTGGTATCTCTGCGGAGCAGATATTCCCCAAACCGCAACTCGACATCTCTGTGTTTCACCGCACCATCGTCGATTTACTGTCGCGTGGATCATCATGAATAGCTCGACCGGCTCACAACCCGTCATCCTAACCATCGATGACGAAGAGGCTGTCCGCACCAGTATTCGACACTATCTCGAAGACTATGATTTTAACGTGATAGAGGCGCGGGACGGCAGGGAAGGAATCGAACAGCTCGAACGGACGCCGCCCGATCTGGTCCTGGTCGATCTGCGCATGCCTGAAGTTGACGGGCTCGACGTTCTCGCGTTCGTTAAGGAACACATTTCCGACACCCCGATCATCGTGGTCTCGGGAACCGGCGTCATCGGGGACGTCATCGAAGCACTCCGCCTTGGCGCCTGGGACTTCCTCATCAAACCCATACAGGACATGGCCGTCCTTAAACACGCCGTCGATAAAGCCTTGGAGCGCGCACGATTGCTTAGAGAACGCCGGGACTACCAGATCAGACTGGAAGAAGAGGTGCGCGCACGCACCACTGAGGTCATCGAACAACGTGATCTGGTGCACCGCAAAGCGGAAGAGGAAGCGCTCATTGGATCGGTGTCGCGACTTTCACTGCAACCGCTATCGATGCAGGAGTACTTACAGGGTGCACTGGAGCTGCTGTTGGAATCCGTTTCGTGGCTGCAATTACTGCCCAAGGGCGGCGTATTTCTGGATACCGGTCCGGAGACTCGAAAACAAATCGAGCTTATCACCGACGTCGGTTTGGATCAGACCGTTCGCCAACAATGCCAATATGTCGATTTTGGCGAGTGTTTGTGCGGGCAGGCCGCTGCAACCGGTCGCTTGCAGTTCACCTCACACGTTGATGATCGGCACAGCCGGCAGTACCCTGATATGGTCGATCACGGTCACTACACCATACTCATTTGCCACAACGATCGCGTCCTGGGCGTTCTGCAACTCTATCTGCGTTCCGGTATAAACAGCAAGCCGATGAAGGTATCTTCTTACAGCGCGTGTCCGACGTACTCAGTCTCGGCATATTGAGGCGCCAAGCGGAAGCCGAAGCCGAACATTTAGCCTACTTCGACGCCCTTTCCGGGCTCGCCAACCGTCGCCTGCTGATCGACCGTACCTCCCACGAGCTGGCATCGGCTCAACGACAAGGCACTTGCGGTGCCTTGTTGTTCTTCGATTTGGATCACTTCAAAAACATCAACGATGCGATGGGACACACCAGGGGCGACTTTCTCCCACAGCAGGTAGCCAACCGGTTGCGTCAACGCATTCGCGCCGACGATACGCTGGCCCGCCTCGGTGGCGACGAGTTTGTCGTTTTGATACCGGCATCGTTTAACGATGATGACAGGGCGTGTTTCCACGCGCGTCTACTCGCCGAGGAGTTGCGACTCGATCTCGCTCTTCCCTATACCCTGGAGGGGGGCGAACACCACTTGACTGCCAGCGTTGGGATAGCGCTCTACCCCAGTGACGCGGAGAACGCGGAGGAGCTGCTGCGCCATGCCGATGCCGCAATGTACGCCGCCAAGGCGGACGGCCGGGATTCCGTTCGACGCTATCAACCCATTATGCAAGACAATGCCAACGCCCGGCTCAAACTCAATACTGACTTGAGACAGGCCCTGGAGTGCGACGAGCTCGAACTCCACTTTCAACCGAAACTCGATCACAACCAGTCCCTCACCGGTGCCGAAGCGCTGCTACGCTGGCAGCACCCGAAGCGCGGATTGATCCTACCCGAGGTTTTTATCAGGCTGGCTGAAGAGAGCGGGATGATACTACCGATCGGGGAGTGGGTGCTTCGCGAGGCGTGCCAACTGCTTAACCGTTGTCCGGAGGAAATCCGATCCAACCCTCAGTTTCACTTCGCCGTCAATGTAAGTCCCCTGCAGTTTCAACAGCGGGATTTCGCCGATGTGGTCACGCGCATTCTCTCCCAATCCGGAGCCGACCCAAAGCGCATCATATTGGAGATTACAGAAGGGGCGTTGGCGTTGGACGTTGAATCCGCAATACGAAAAATTCATCAGTTAAAAGAGTTGGGCCTGAAGCTGGCTATCGATGACTTCGGTACCGGCTACTCATCGTTAGCCCGGTTAAAACAACTCTCGTTGAACAGCCTGAAAATCGACCGCTCTTTTGTGTCTGGACTGCCTGATGACCGTAACGACACGGCCATCGTCGATACCATTTTAGCCATGGCACACCGCATGTCTTTGTCCGTGACCGCAGAGGGGGTCGAGAATCAGAAGCAATGGCGATACCTGGTCGATAAAGGGTGTCGCTCGTTTCAGGGTTACCTTTTCTCACGGCCCCTTCCACTGCGGGAATTCGTGCAATTCTGCAAGACACAACAGACCGCGAGCTCCGGCTGAGCTAGCCGTCGAGCATCTGAGCAATATAGTCTAGATCGGTCTCGAGTAACGTCGTTTCAGCGAAAGGAAACAGCTCCTCCTCCTCGAACCGAACGTGCGATTTCAAGGCATCACCTATACCGTTCAAAAAGGGTGCATCGATGACCGCGCCGGTTGCCAAACGCTACCGCAACTCCATAATTTGACGCCTCAGCTGCAGATGCTGGGAAAGCGTCTCCACAATCTCGGGAGATTCGTCACCTCCGCGTTGCGCCAACAGTGGCAGCAATAGCTCTTCCTCTTCGCGAAAGTGTTGCGTAATGGCGGCATCCCAAAACACGAGGAACGCCTCTCCCAACTCATTGGCCTGTTCGCCTTTCCCGCCGAAATCACGCAAGCGCTTTGCCTGCACTAAAGTCGGGTGATGGTCGCGGGAAAGTGGCTGTAAACTTTGGTGGCGTTTCATCGTACGCGTTCCCTAAAAAATGAGAGTGGTTACTGAAGTGTGTCAAGCAAACCCATGGCGCGTTGTTGGCGTTCGCGCAGTACAGGGGAGCCCCAATCAAATCCCGCGATCTCTTTCTTCACGGTGGCGAGCATATTGAGGTACTGGACTGAGAAGCTGCGGTTCATCTCTTGCATTCTCTCGATTTGAGCGTTGTTCCCGGGGCGACTCTTGGGAACTCTTCTCAACAAAACGTTCCAACCGCGGGAGAGGTGGTGCAATTTACGGGCTGTGTTACGCAACCACTGCTGATAAGCAAAGCCATCGGTTCGATCCCCTGCCGACAAACCTTTGGGTAACGGCTCTTTTGCCATTGCACCCATTCGATCGCTCACCTTCTTGAGCGCTTCCACCCGTTGCTTAGCGACGCCAAAATCCCACAGCTCGTTGGTCCGGTTGGTATCAGAAAGGGTCGCGGAGGAAGCTATCAGCAGGAGCAAACACAAGACGACGTTTGCAGACGTTTTTCTCGCTCTAATTATTGGCTGCATCGCTGCGATCCCCCTCCCCTGAAAAACACCTTTTCCCTGGACGTTAGCACCTGAATCGATTTTCACGCTCCACTTTAGCCACTCTCAAGCTATAGGCCGCGTACCAATCCGACCGCCCCAGCTCCTGCGCCACCCGATGTTCGGCATGGGAGCGCCAATTGGCGATATCCTCTCTGCTACTCTAGTAGGAGACGGTTATCCCCAGACGCCCATCGCGTACCGATTCCACACCCAGAAAACCCGGCTGACCGGCGGCCAGCTCCACCATTCGCTGAGCCATGTCACCGTACCCCTGATCATCCGCTTCCGTTCGGGTATTGGTGAAAATTACCGCGTAGTAAGGAGGTTCTGGCGTGTTGGCAATCCAGCTCGCCTCTACAGTCTGTTCGTCGTCACTCATCTTGGCTGATACCGGGTTATCTCCATCTGCACAGACAACAATGAGGCGGTTCGGGCGACCAGCACAAAGCTGTCAATGTCACGGAACTCGCCATCGTAAGTGGTTTCGTAAAGGGGACGGTCAGGTTGCAAAACGGGTTAGCGTTTCGCCACAGACCAACGCCGTTACGGCTATCGACACTGTGGCGGCTAAACATACCGCGGCCAGCCGTTCTCCTCCTCCACCTCCATCATAGGGAGGCTAGGGAGCGCTGTCGACTCAGCGCGCAATCTCGGCGTAAAAGGCGTCGGTCAGGCGCAGAAGCCCTTCAGGGGAGAGCTCTATCTCCAGGCCACGTCGGCCAGCGCTGACGTAGACCGTAGCAAACCGCTCGGCACTGCTATCGACGGTTACGGGCAGGCGTCGTTTCTGTCCCAGTGGGCTGATGCCCCCCACGACGTATCCGGTCGCACGTTCCGCATCGGTTGGATTGGCCATCTCCGCTTTCTTGACACCACAGGCCGTGGCAATCGCCTTGAGATCCAACTGCTGCGCGACCGGGACAACCCCCACCGCCAGGCGCTTGTTGTCGCCGTTCAAGGCGACCAACAGAGTTTTGAAAACCCGTTGTGGATCGACACCCATGACTTCGGCCGCCTCTAGACCATAGGATTCCGCGTTGGCATCGTGCGGATAGTCGTGCAATGTGAATTCGATACCGGCCTTTTTCGCGGCATTGATAGCGGGAGTCATCGTTGTCTGCTGAAGCGGAATGGATGGATTAGAGAGTCTACGGCAGGTCCCGGCCGGTCGCTAACCGAAGGAGACCCATCAAGCACCGCCCAATACCGGTTGTGACTGGTGTTGCGCCTTCCAGCGGCCCTGCTCATCCCGCGTCACGCTGATTCGCAGTTCGATTCTCCCTGCGCGGCGACGCTTGGCATCAGCCAATCGATAGTGCGCAGGAGCGGGTTCGGGTTTCACCCCAAAAATCGCAACCACCCCCCACCACATGCGCCGCCACCAGGCGGCCTTCTTGATGTCCAACTGCATACTTAAGTCGAATTCACCCAATCCCAGGTTCTCCAGGCGCCCGAAGCCAACGGTGAATTCCGCAGAACTCAGGTGGGCGAGACCCTCTATATGGGAGAGCGAAGCGGCGAAATTGCGCCAAGCCTCCGCCTGGCGCGACTGAAACCGCGCATCGACGCTGATGATATCGCCGAGCACCGCATCCAACAGCTCATCGAGAGTAAACCACTGCCGCAGGGGCGCTGAGTTGTCGGTCACTGAGCACAACTCGTCTCAGTCTACTTCGGGGGAGGGGTTCCCTTGTTCGGCGTCTGTATCGCGCTGGTCATCAACGACAACACCCGCGCCAGACCCTCGGGGATGGCCGCTTCGCTGGCCTGCACCGTGATATCGAGACTGCCGCTACGGTTGGTATTGGACTCCTGCGACGATTTACTGGAGGCGTTGCCTTTCAACGAAGCGCTCACCCAGGGGCTCAACGCACGCCCTGATTTCACCGTCGTTTCGATACTCCCCGAGGTCTCCTTGGCGCTGCGAAAGGTCTGCGATATCTCGAAATGAAACTGCGTGGTCAGAGAATCGATACGCAGATGGGGAACCGGCACCATGGCCAACAGCGGTGCGTTTACCGTAATCGTATTGGGTGGATCATCACCTGAAACCTGGTCCATCTCGAAATCGACCGTAATCGGCTTCTTGGTCTTTTCATCGATCATTCCCTCGATGAACGCCTTGGTGGTTTCAGCGGCCACCTTCTGCGCCTTGACCGCCGCGATCAGCGGTGCTGCGACCAGATATTCCAAGGGCAGGGCCTGGAACTGCGCGGCAATCATGTTTTTATCATTCGCCATGGTGTTTCTCTCCTCAATGTTCCTTCGACTGGGGTTGTGGTAGGTCTCGTCTAACGCGATCAGTGAGTCACGCTGTTGCCATCATCACTCGAGGAATCGCCGCCACTCGACTCACCACTTTGCGTTTCGCCAGGCGAGTCCGGTGGGGGTACCTCTTGAACCTGTCCCATCTCCGTCAGCGAGGTCAGCAGTTTGTCCAAGCCGCGCGGCATGGGGATGGAATTCATCTTGATAGCGATCTTGATGGAAGATTCGCGATCGCTACTCGCCGCTGCCTCCTCGCCCGGGTGATCGGGTGGCGCGATCACGCCCTCGATATTGATGGGATTATCCACCAGGTACCAGGGGCGGGAGTGGCGATCGGTACCCTCGGCGGAACTACGCATTTGCGCATGCCGGCTGATCTTGCGCACCGCCATCTCCAACTGGAACTCCGCTTGGTTCACGGCGAGCGGCGCAATGGGAACCAGCGAAAGCGCGGGGACACGGATGATTTGCTCGTGCACTTCACCATCGATCTCCAGATCCTGCTTGAACTGCAGTTCGTAGGGTTTGCCTTCATTGGATTCGTCGTGCGGATAACCCAGCTGCAACAACAGATTCAAAAACGAGCGGGCAGAATGGAGTTGCGCTTTGAGGATAGCGTCCAAAGGCGCGAGCAACGCCTGTTCCAGCGAGATATCCTCCTCCGAAGCTCTCCCTCCCTCGAGCTCTTCAGGTTCTTGCGGAGGCGTGGTGTCGTCGTTGTTTCCGTTTGCCAACTGGGGGCCCTCCCTGGTGGTAACTACATCTTTTTGCTTATCGTTTGTTTAAAAGGCTAGCAGTTTTCTCAACTATTGTGTATGTAATTCACCTGGGCAACAGGAACGACCGGACACGCCAACCACGCAGGGAGGAGACCGCTTTAGACAACCTGGATCCCACTCGTGAAACTTCTGCTCTTGATCACCTTCAGCGTCAAATCCGCCGCCTGTTCGGAGTCGTTCTGATTTTGGGACTGTCCGCGGTTGCCCTCGCGGCGCTGCATGTGTGGTCGCATCACCAAAGCCCCGATGGCGATCACTCCCCTCTACCCCTTTTTCAACGCGCGATACAGGATGCCGCAACCGCCACGAGCGATGACATTTCGTACGGACTGCGTGCCATACGATCCGACAACGAACAACTGATTTGGCGGCAGGGACCGGACGCGGAAAAACGCTGGCTAAAAGTGATCTTATGGATGAGTGAAAACGCTTTCCAAAGTTACTACGCCGATCTCGTCGGGAAACCCGGTGGCGGTACGACACCCACCGATCAACCGATACTGTGGGTAACACTGGCACCCGAAGTGCTCGAGTTTTGCAAAGGTCTGAACGTTCCCGATCCCACTTTTCGAATCAAACAGTTCCTTGGGCTCGACCCCAACCGTCGCTACGAGCGATTCGTTGAACTATGGGTTCAGGCGGAGGATCTGTTTCGGCCCTGCCCGGACCCGGAAACCGATGACTCGACGTGCCAGTTACAATTCACCGCAGGCGACACGCCCCGGGTGAAGAACATCGCGGACTATCCGGCCTATTTCGAGCACCTCAAATCGACCCAGTACCAACGCGGCGGTGCGCCGTGGACGCGGTTGGGGTACACCTACGATTGGGCCTACGGTACGCGTGGATTCGGTGCGAGCGAATTCGTGGTCGTTCCCGACGCACGCTACTTGGTGACGGCAAGCGCGACAACCGCAGAGTACTGCTCGGAGTAGAGTCGCCAACCACGCTTCCGTGCCGCTGAGGCGGTCCTGCGCCCGGTTCCCGAAAAGACGATCAAAGGGTGCCGGCCCTGTTTATCGCGAGCGCGAAAAATATCCACGAAGCGAAATGTTCGCTCACCCGACGACCAGGTTTCGCCCGCGCTGCTTGGCCGCATAGAGCGCAGTATCGACATCGTGGAACAGCTCATCCCAACTGGGGACCACGCCGTCCACCGTCCTGACACCGATGCTGACCGTAACCTTTAATGATTTGCTCCCGTGCACCACGACGAGATCGCTGACAGCGCTGCGCACGCGCTCAGAAACCTCCGCTGCCGATTCCTGTTCGGCGTCGGGTAACAACACACAAAACTCTTCCCCGCCGACGCGCCCCAAAATATCCTCTTTACGGAGCGCCTTATCGATGGCATCGACAACCCCTTTAAGCACTCGGTCGCCGGCGATGTGCCCATGGCTGTCGTTGATCTGCTTGAAGTGATCGAGATCCATCAGCATCACCGACAACGGCGTTCCATGGCGACGGCTGCGACTCAATTCGCGCTCTGTCGCCTCTTCGAACGCATGGCGCGAATGGGCGCCCGTCAACTGATCGTAGCTCGCCAGGTGATCGAGGTGGATCTGAAGACGGCGATTGATCATCGCGGAGAAACTGAAAGTCACCGTGATGATCGATACCATCCCCAAAATAAACGCATAGGCGTGAATGGGCTCCGCCATCATGACGCTTTGAGTGGGCTCGTTGTTCAGCGTCACCACCGAGCGAATCACCATGAATATCGCATAGATCGCAAACAGTGCCGTGACGAGTATCTGCGGAACACCGAGTTTGGGATCGTACTCCTTGACCAGCACGCGTGCCACCAGCCCGCAGACCCCACCGATAAAGAGGGAACCCACGACGATTCGCGCCGTTAAATCGGGGACCACATAGGTGAAGTAGCTAATCGCGACAAAGATCGCTGCGGCGATACCCAGCAGCAGGTGTCGGTTGATTGGCCTACCAAAGAAATTGCCGATTCCGGCCAAGAGGCTCAGTTGACCGGATACGATCAATGTATTGGCCAACGGGAAGGTGACGAACGACGGCACCAGACCGCGCAATGCGATAAACAGCACACCCAACGCAATCAGAACATTGCCCACCGCCCAGTAGTCGGCACTGCGATCATCGGGACCGGTGCGGCGCAATAGCAACATCGCTCCCGCCATCAACAGAAATATCAATGCCGTGATCAGCGGCATTGCACGGGGATCGAACTGAATCACACCACTATCCCGCCTCTATTCACTGCGCAATCGAGATTTACGCAACAACATAGGCACCGGTGCCGGTAGCGATGAGATCGCCGTCGTTGTTCTTCAATTCAATGCGCGTCACCGCCACTTTATTACCGGTGCGCAAAATAAACCCGGTGGCTTCAAACCACTCACCAAAACCGGGCCGCAGATAGTCGATACGCAAATCGATAGTGCCAAGCTTGCTGAAGCGATCCAGCTTATTCTGGAGCGGTTCGTCGCGCAGTTTATGTTGAATGCCCAGAAACGCAGCAAGCCCGCCGGTCACGTCGATCACCGAAGAGATCACTCCGCCATGCAGGTTTCCACGCATGAAATTACCCACCAACTCGGGACGCATGTCGAACCGAATCGATGGTTCATCGTAGTCGAGAGAGTGGACGCGAAGCCCCAACACCTGATTGAAGGGAATCTTCTGGTTGAACACCTCTTCTATGACTTTGAGGAGGTCTACATCTTGTTGCAGCTCGGTCATCTGGTTGTCTCGCAAGCCGATTGGAAATGCCGCTCTACTTTTCCATCAGCGTATCTTTTGCTTGATTGATCTTGGCGGCCAGAAAAGTCGAACCGCCGCGATCCGGGTGCAGCTTCTGCATCAAGCGCCGATGCGCAGCGACGATCTCCTCCTCACTGGCAGCTTCGCTCAAGCCCAACACCTGGTAAGCCTCGTCACGGCTCATTGCACCGCCGAGGCCCACCGCTCGCTCCTCGTCGGGATTTCCTCCGCTCGCCTGATATCGCTCGCGCCATACGTCAGCGTGTTCGCGATCCAGATAGGCTTCAAGAACCGCAGCGGACTGTTCGTCGATTCGGCACTCCGACAACAGCGCCAACAGCTCATCGAGCGCAAGCGTATCGAGCGTTCGACCCTTGAACTGCCCCTCCAGGACACTGCCCGACAGTGCCCCCGATTCGTGATCCAGGCGCATCGCCAGAAAGCGAGTATTCACTGCCGAGGACTGCCCGCCACCCCCTTGCGAAGACGATCCACCGAACCCTCCGCCAGCCCCCATCACCTTTGCCTGGCTCTTGAAAAACTTAAAGAGATTGACCGCGCGCCACAACATAAAAGCACGCTGCGCAAACGGTAGCGCACCACCCAACAACGCCCAGAACCAGTGGGCGCGCCCCGATACCGCCAACAGGATCAGAACGCCGGCCGCGATCCACAAACCGTACTGGCGAAGCGTTTTCGCCACCTCCTCGGGAGGGGTTCTAACCAGCCAGCGATAGAGGAAGAAACCAAGTATGCCGAGCCCAATTAAGAGTACCAGCAAAAAACGACCCGACACCTATCGCCCTTTCATCTTATGGCTTAGCCGTAGTATTTCGCCGCCCTTGCGCTGTCCGAAATCTTCGAGCGCGTCGCGGCCACCGGCGGCGAAAACCGCCACCGCGCTGAGCAGATCGCGCAGCTGTTGGGCGCTCTGTGCATCGAAGCGGCAATAGGCACCACCGGAGAGCTTGGCGATCTGTTGAAAAGCTCGCGCCGCCGATGGTTCACCCCCCTCATGGAACACGAACACAGGCACGCCCAACAGTCCCAATTGACCCGCGAGCTGACCCAGCTGATCCACCTCTTCTTCCATGCAGTCACCCACGAAGACGACAGCATTGACCCTCGCTCTGCCGGTCTCATCCAGAGCGTGCTGGAAAATCCGTCCGATCTGTGTCTGACCCGCCAGGCAGCTAACCGCTGTCATGCGTTTCAACAACGCCTCCGAGTCACTCATCCAGGGTGTGGTGTGGAACTCGAGAAAACCACGATAAAAGGCCAGTTGCACATCCAGTCCGCCCAGTGCTGCGGTTTCGCGAAACATCTCCGCTTGGATGTGGGCGGCACGATCCCAGCTAGGTTCGCGACTTGCCGTGGCGTCCATGGCAAAAATCAACCGGCCACGCTCGCCACGGCGCTTTCGTGCGGGTGTCGTGGCCACCGTATTGAGAAACGCCGATACCTCACTGGATGATGACTGCGCGGGGAGTTTGTCTTTGCGGTCCGCCATGGCTCCATTCTACCGAGCTTCGGATTCGCGACACTAGCGCCGTGCGGGATTGAAAAGCCGCACGTCGCGCCGCTTCATCATCGGCACCAGCGCCATACCGACGACAAATCCACCGGCATGGGCGAGAAACGCGACACCACCCTCTCCCGGTGTCGCCATCGCCGAGTTGATGAGCTGAAGTATGAACCAGAACCCCAGCACCGCCAGCGCAGGCAGGCGCAACGTGTAGAAGAGCACGCCCAAGGGAATCGCCACCAAGACGCGGGCGTGCGGATAGAGCAACAGGTAAGCGCCCAGCACACCCGATATGGCGCCACTGGCACCGATCATCGGAATCGCCGATTCAGGATTGGCCAACGACTGCGCCAACGCGGCACCAATACCGCTGAGCAGATAGAAAACGATAAAACGCCCGTAACCCATGGCATCTTCCACATTGTTTCCGAAGATCCACAGGTAGAGCATGTTGCCGATCAGGTGCATCCAGCCACCGTGCATAAACATGGAGCTGAATACGGTCAGCTCTGCCGGTAGCACATCGAGCCCGGGCGCCAGTTGTTTGTTGTCCAATAGCACCGCAGGTATGACGCCGAAGCTTAAAACGGCGCGCTGCTGAGCGATCTCGTCCAGCGAGATCTGCCAGAAAAAAACGAGCACGCAAATCACGATCAGACTCACCGTCAATACCGGCAGGATCTCGGTAGGATTGTCGTCGTGCAGAGGAATCATGGGTTAATAGATCGAAGTCACGGTCAAACCCTGATTACGGAGCAGTTGGATGATGCCCTGCTCGCCCGGCAGATGGAGCGCACCGACCGCGACAAAAGCACCCCCCTCTCTTAGGCATGGCTGCATGCATTCGACCATGCGCCGGTTACGATCATCCACCAACTGCACCATTAGCGCATCGTTGAGATCGCGATCACCCATGTACATGTGCTCGTCGCTAAGCGCGACCAAGCGATCGAGATCACGCGCCAGATAAGCCTCGTAAAGATCCGAAAACACACCCTCCAGCTTATCGAGGTGTGCCAACGTGTCCTCGAGCGCAGCGATTTGATCGCTCATGGGCAGCTCGTCCAGCACCGACACCTGCTCCGCGACACTCTCCAGACCGTAGACACGCTTACCCAAGCTATCGGCCCGCGTAAACAGGACCAGATCGAGGATTTCGCCCCCGCGCGGTTGTGGCGTACTGAGCGTCGTCAATACCACCCACGGTTTGAGCCGCTCCACGGCTGCTTCCGGGTAGCCATGTTTCGCCATCGCTTCGATGGTCCTGCGATAGAGCTCCTCGCCGAGAAAATCGGTCAGGGTCTGCTCGGGCGGTAACATCGATATCGTCATCAGCTCCAGCAACACCTTCTCATCCAGCAGGACCTCCATCGTGAAGCTGTCGGAGTCGTCCAGAGCACGTTTGACGAGGGATGGGACACGATTGACGCGCGGATCGTCGGAGTGGATGGTGCCGAAGAGATAGCTGGGTTTCGCACCGCTGCCTTCGATACGCCACAGCAGCCCCGATTCGCCGGCACCGGCACTTGGGACGGCAAGTAAAGCCGCCATAAGAATAGCTGCCGTACCTGCCACCCAGCGGGTGACTCGCCCGTACATTTTCAAACTCATCTTCGACCTTCTGAGCCAGGGCCTGTTAACACTAGCGATCCACCAACTGACGACAGTGGGTTTCGCGAGTAATCAGGATCAGCAATAACGAGAGCGCCGCCCAACCCAGCATGAGAAGAAAACCGCTGCGGTAGGCCTCGAGCCCGTAAACCCGTACGCCCTCCGACAGGGCGCCCTCCCAATTCCTATCGAGCATCCAACCGACGGCGGGCTGCATAACCATGGGACCCATCATCACACCCATGTTGATGAGACCTGCGACGGTACCGGATAGTTGCGGCGGCACGGATTCACGCGCGAACGCAAAGCCGATGATCATACAGCCCGAGGCGAAACCGGCCAACAGGAGAAGGGCTATCAACACGGCCAGTGGCAAATCTGGCACCAGAAGCGCAACCGACCAGCTGCCAAACAGCAACAGACACCCCGCCACGTAGAGGAGTTTGCGTCTCCCCAATCGATCGGAGAGCGCCCCGAACAGGGGTCCACCCAGCGCCCAGGCAATGAGCATAGCCGAACAGACCGCTGCGGCATCCGCAGTGGTCATCGCATAGTGGGTGGCCAAGTAGGGCACGCCCCACAGCCCCGAGAAAGCGAGAATCGCGCCCACGACGCCGCCGGGGACTAAAAACAGCAACCAGACGTTGCCGTAGCGCATCACCCGCACCAATCCCGCCGTAATCCCCTGTTGCGGTGTCGAAGCGTCGTCATACTCCAACGCGTGCGAGCGATACCCCCGTTCCTGGGGATCGTCGCGCACCAGCCACCAGATACAGACCGCCGCCAGCGCGGTAACGGCGGCTGAGGCGGCCATCACCGAACGCCAATCGAATAGATCCACCAACAGACGCAGCGGCACCCCTGCCGCCACCGCACCGATGATACCCACGAAAAGCGCCATCCCTCCCGCTAAGGCATAGTGGCGGGGCGCGAACCAGTGAGCCGCGATTTTCAACATCCCGACGAAGGCGACGGCCACCGATCCTCCCACCAGTAACCGGCCCAGCCCCGCCAGCAACATGGTGTCGGCCATAGCAAACAAGAAAGAGCCTACCGCGGCAACCGCCGCTCCCAGGGTCAGCAGGCGACGCGGCCCCCAACGGTCGGCCAGAATACCGGTCGGTACTTGCATGGCCACGTAGCTGTAAAAATAGAACGCCGAAAGATTGCCCAGCGCAGCGGCGCCGATGGCAAATTCCGCCATCAGCTCCTGGGTCAGTACCGCGGGCGCCACTCGTTGGTAGAAGGCAATGAGATAGAGGCAAGCTCCAAGCCCCCAGACCGACCAGGCGAGCCGGACTGGCGGATAACGAATCTCTGACATCGTTTTCTTTCTTTGTAACGTTTCAGCGGGTTCCAGCGAACCTCAATCGTCCTCTCGTCGCACGGTAACGCGGGTCGCGCCGTCGGGACCCATCCCAACCGAAACCACCATGGGTGAACAACAGACACTACAATCCTCGACCCGCGTATGCGTGCCCTCGGACGGGTCTAGCGCGACCGCGGCGGTTTCACCGCAATGGGGGCAATCAACAGCGGCCGTTTCCAGCATCGAGATTCAGCTCGAAGTAGCGGACTTCGGGATGCGGATTGTGATAATACGCGGGTATGGGCTGGAATCCGAAGCGGCGATAGATCGCGTCGGCCGATTTCATGGACTGCAGCGTATCGAGCCGCATCCGATGATAACCGATCGCCCCGGCTTGCCGAACGATATCCGCCGCCAAGCGCCACCCCAATCCGGTGCCACGGGCCTCCGGTTTGACATAGAGTCGCTTCATTTCGCACACTCCTTGCTCATCCAAAGCGCGCAGACCGACACACCCCACCGGCACGTTGCGCCGGTACGCGATTAACAGGTGGCCCGAGGGGGGTGCATAACGCCCGGGCAGCGTAGCCAGCTCTTGGTCGAACCCCTGGAAACAGAGACTGAATCCCAGTGATTGCGCATACTCGACGAACAGTGCGCGAATCGCCTCGAGATCCGTCTCAGTGACGGCTTGCCGAATAGCCACTCCAGGCAAAGGTGAAAGGTCTGACATACGATTAAGGTACAATTGAGTTTGTTGATCTCGCAACTATTGGAATTCCAATGAATTCACCCTCCGCAACCAACCGCCCCGCTGCCTGGTTGGTTCTGGCACCACCCCTGTTCGTTCTGCTGTGGAGCAGTGGGTTCATTGGCGCCAAGTATGGCCTACCCTACGCCGAACCGTTCACTTTTCTCCTGGTGCGATTCATCCTCGTCACCGCCATTCTGGCCGGTATCGCGTTCGTTATGCGCGCTCCCTGGCCCAGTAGCTGGCAGCAGTCCGGACACATCGCGGTCGCCGGGCTCCTGATACACGCCACATATCTGGGAGGCGTTTTCGCCGCCATCCATCTCGGTCTACCGGCCGGCACCGCAGCACTGATCACCGCCCTGCAACCCCTGCTGACCGCGATCGCCGCAGGTCCGTTCCTGGGCGAGAGAATCACCCCCCGGCAGTGGTCCGGCTTCATCCTGGGGCTGGCGGGCGTGTTCCTGGTGGTCGCGGATCGGGTACGGATTGCCGACGCCAGTACCCTGGCCATCGTCTGCGCCTTCATCGCGGTGCTGGGGATAACCGCCGGCACGCTCTACCAAAAGCGCTACTGCGGTACCATGGATCTTCGCACCGGATCCGTCATCCAGTTCACTGCCTCCGGGCTCGCCATGGCGGTACTAGCTCCCTGGCTCGAGACCATGGAGATCCGGTGGACTGCCGATTTCCTCTTCGCGCTGGGCTGGCTCACCCTGGTGCTGTCGATCGGCGCCATCAGTCTGCTGCTACTGCTCATCCGCCGCGGCGCAGCGGCCAAAACGGCAAGCCTCTTTTACCTGGTACCCGCCGTTACCGCCATTATCGCCTGGTTCATGTTCGACGAAACCCTCAACGCCGCCGGAATGAGCGGCATGCTTATCACCATCGCCGGAGTCGCGCTGGTCACCCGGCGCTGATTCAGGAGAGAGGCCATGCACCTTGAATCGACACCTCTCTCACAGTTCGAGCGACTCATCCTCAGCCTGGGCGAACCCTGTTTCGAACACGAGTTGATACGCAGTATGCGACACTTCGCGGCGGTGGATCACTGCTCGCTGCTGCGCTTTCAGCCCGGCGAAAAGGTACATCTGGTGGGTTCGGCATCGTGCCCGGGAGGTCGCGTAAGCCCCGAACTCCAGGCCGCCTACGTTTCGCACTTCCACCGCCACGATCCCAATTTCCGGATCGTCGATCGCGCCCCCCGCGCCGGGCTCCACCGGTTGAACCGTCTGCGCGCCAGCGACATCTCGAGTAGCGACTACAGGCGCTGCTGTTTCGATCCAGCACAGCTGGTCGACCGGGTCTCCATCATCACCGCCGACGGGAACGCGTGGTATAGCCTCAATCTCTACCGCAAAGGACGGCGGGGTGGGTTTTCCAACACCGAACTCCATCGGCTAAGCGAGTTGGAAGGCTCGCTCACCGCGTTGACACTCAAGCACAACCAGCTGATCAACCAAACCACCAACCTTGATTTCATGGCGCGAGGCGTAGCCGATTTTGAGCAACGCCTTGCGACCCTGGGTTACGGTCTGACGAATCGGGAGTTTCCGTCAACAGTGTGCTGACCTACCGCAAGCGGTGCTACTCACGCTTAGGTATCAACAGCGCCACCGAGCTGATAACGCTCTGTTTCACTCAATCCCTCGCGGGTCACTAAACACCGCCGGTCACACGATCGTGTGACAGACCTCTGAGACGAAGAGGTCTTACTCTCCTTTTTGCCAATACAAACCCAAGACGCGATGACGCAAAAGGAGGGAGTGATGAGCAACCAAGACAATCCACTGGGACATCTCAACTACGATGAGCTGATGAAGATCATCCGTCGTCGCCGCAGCGTACGCGGATTCGAAGAGGGACGAAAAATCGATCGTGAAACGCTGCTGAAGATCGCCGATGCGGGCCGCTGGGCACCCACGGGTGCCAATACCCAGTGCTGGGATCTCATCGTGGTCGATGAGCCGGAGATGAAAGACAAGGTGCTGGAAGTGTTCTTACGACAATCACAGCGCCTGGTCGATCACGCACGGGGCTTTCCACACAAACGCAAAACCTACATGAAGAACACCGTCGCCATCTTCATCGTGGTGGGCGATCCCCGTTGGAAGCGCAGCTTTCCCCAGGCCACCTCGCCCGAATGGCGCGAGGAGGACGACGCCAACAACGACTACATCTACCTGGTCTCGTTGGGCGCGGCGATCCAGAACCCGCAGCTGGGTGTCACGGCGGTAGGACTCACCTCGGCCTGGCTGTCGGGCGGCGGCGAGACCACCACCAATCGCGAGTTGAGCGAACTGCTGGGCTACCCTCCCTACATGGAAGCCGTAGGCACCATGCCGGTGGGATTTCCCGAACAGGATGTCAGCCTGCGCTATCGTCGCCCACTCGATCAACTGGTTCATTGGAACGGCTATGAACCGACCCAATTCCGACCTGACGCCATGGTCGATTACTACGTCGACAACGTCAGGCCCTACGCCATGTACCGCGGAGTGGAAAGGATGCAGGAGTGGGATGATTTCGAAGAGAAAGCCGGTGAGTGGAATAAGGCGTTTACCACACGCGTGAGCAACCCAAGCGGAAAAACCGATTAGGCGAAGGAATCTCTCGCCTCGCGAGACTCTTCAACGCGGTGGAGCGCCGCTTTAGGGCGCATAAACAGTCGGAACAGCAGCGGCACCACGAACAGTGTCAGCACGGTCGAAAAGGCCAGTCCCCAGACAATGGAAGTCGCTACCGGCCCCCACATCAGGGATTTGCCGCCCAATCCCGTCGCCAGCGAAAAAAGTCCCGCCACGGTGGTCAGCGCCGTGATCAGGATCGGAATCACGCGCCGGCGCGCCGCGTAGATCGTGGCATGCAAGACCGACATTCCCGCTTCCAGGCGTGCGTTGGCGGCGCTGATCAGGACAATCGCCGCATTCACCGCAATACCTACCAACGCCACAACGCCGTACATGGTAAAGAGGCTCAGTGGATTACCGGTGATGAAGAGCCCGATGGCTACCCCGGTGAACGCCATCGGTACGGTGGCGAGTATCATGAACGGCTGGAAGTAACTCTTGAACTGGGTTCCGAGAATGGCGTAGATCAACCCCACCCCGAACAGGAACAGGACAAAGATCGAATCCAGGCTCTCTTGAATGTCATCCAACTCACCGGTGAAATCGAGATTGATGGTGGGGTGGTTGCTGCGAATCTTCTCCCACTCGGCCACGATCTGCTCATTGGCCCGTTTGGTATTGAGCTGATCCTTGTCGAGATCGGCCTGTACGGTGATGGTACGTTTGAAATTGTAGTGGCGAATATTCTCTTTCGCCGTGGCTGCTTCGTGCTCAACGAGATTACCGAGTAGCGTCACACCACCCCCGGGAAGGGCAACGCTTTGGCGCAGAATGGTTTCGATATCCAGCTGCGTGTCATCCCGCGCGCGGACCCGAACATCAACCTTTTCGCCCTCGTCCTGCAACGTCGCCACGATCTCGCCGTCCACGAGCAGGCGCACGATGCGCGCCACATCGGCAGGATTGAGTCCGGCACGGCGCACCGCATCGGTATCCAAACGCAAGTTGAGCACACTGGCGCCAGGGGTATCGTCGGTGACGATATCGCGTACCGCGGGCATCGATTGAAGAATCCCCTGCAGATCTTCCACCGCAGCACGTATCTCGGGGAAATCGTTGCCGCGCACTTTGACCTTTATGGGGAGTTCCACGGGAGGCCCGCCCGCGATGCGCAAATAAGAGACACTACGCGGACCCGGAATATCGTCGAGCACGGGACGCGTCCCCTCGATCACTTCGTCGACGGTACGCATGTCGTTTTTGCGCGGATTGAGGCTCACCAGGATCTGGCCGTTGTGGTCACCAAAGAGCGGTTCGGTCTCCGTAAAGCGTATGCCGGCGTAGGAGACGATAGCGCGCAGTTCGTGGGGTTCGACGCGCGTACGCACGCGCGCCTCGGTGGCCTGTACCGTTTTCAAGGTCTGATCGATTGCCGTGCCGGCTGGCATCTCCACGTTGATGTAGTAGAGGCGCACCGGATCGAAGGCAAAGAACTCCAGGCGGATTTTTTCCGTGGCAACGGCCCCGAGCGCACCCGCGAACAGGACCACCACCAGCGTGAGTGCTGACTTCGGCCATCGCAACACCTTCACCAGCATTCGCGTGTATTTCACACGCAGCCAATGATTGACCTTCTCGCGCATCACCTGAAGGCGCCCCGGCTTATCGAAGCTGACGCGAAAGGCAGACACATGCGCCGGGAGCATCCAGTAGGCCTCGACGAGGCTGATCGCCAGCGCTGTGGTCACGACCAATGGAACGACGAACATGAATTTACCCAGGATGCCGGGCATCAACATCAAGGGCGAAAAGGCCGCCATGGTGGTGAGCACGGCCGCTGTTACCGGGGCAAAGACTTCGCGCAGCGAATCGATACTGGCCTGCATCGCCCCCATGCCGCGTACCATTCGATAGTAGATGGATTCCACCACCACCACGGCATCGTCCACCAGCATACCCAGAACGATAACCACCCCGAGCAGGACCGTGACGTTGAGTGTCTGATCCATCACCCCTAGCGCCCAGAATGTGCCCGCCAGGGTAAAGGGGATACCGATACTGGTGAGTAGGGCGATACGGCTGCCCAGAAACAGCCAGGTCACCAGTAACACCAGCGCCAGGCCCAGCAACGCGTTGCGCTGCATGACCGAAAGCGCTTCGCGGGTGATGACGGTCTGATCGTCCGCCAGCACCAGCTTCACACCGCGGACCTGGGAGAATTCGTTGTAGCCGTCGATGTAGTCGTTGACCTTCTCCACCAACTCGATCATGTTGGCGCTGCCCTTCTTCATGACCGAGAGCATCACCGCGGGACGCCCGTCATAGGAGACCAGTCGATCGGGCTCTTCACGACCGCGTTCGACTTGCGCGATAGCACCCAAGGGCACTTCACCCTGCGCCGTGGAGACGGGTATCTGGGCCAGATAGGAGGGCTCGGTATCGGTGCCCAGCACCCTCACCAGCCATTCGCGGTCTCCCAGGCGCAGCGTGCCGGCTGAGGTATCACGGAAATTGGCTGCGACCGTATTGGAGATATCGACAGCGGTTACACCCAGACCTTCCAGGCGCTCCGGGATGAACTTCACTTGCAGTTCGGGTTCGAGCAGGCTCATGGCCTGCACTTCGTAAACGCCTTTGAGTCGCTCCAAATCGCGTTTGACGTTGCGTGCCTGTTTGCGCAGGTTTTCATCAAAGGCCGGCCCAACGACCAATACCGTTGCACTGGGAAATGCGTTGGACGAGGTAATCTCAAAAATGCGCGGCTGTTCTGCCTCATCCGGTAACTCGTCATTGGCCTTGTTCTGAATCTCGCGCCGCAGATCGGTCACCCGTTTATCGAACTCCTTCTCATCCAGCTCGTTGAACCGGACCAGAATGCTCGAGAAGTTCTCGCGACTGGTGGAAGAGACAAAACGAATATCGCCGATCTGCGCCAGCGCATCTTCCAACGGATCGGTCACCAGCTTCTCGATATCCTCAGCAGACGCCCCCGCGTAGACCGTCGTCACCTGGATCCAGTTGAAGTTGATGGTGGGGTCCTGTTCGCGCGGCAGCAGCATGTAGGCGGCCACACCCATCGCCAGCACTAGTACGAAGACCAGGTTGGCGAGAACGTGATTGCGGAGCAGGCGCTCGAGCATTAGGGATCGCTATTCAATACGGAGGAGTGAGCCATCGGAGAGATTGACGCGACCGTCGACCACCAGGCGGGTATCCAAGGGCAGGTCTATGGTGGCCGGTCGACCCTCCTGCGCATCGGGTAGCGGATGAAATCGCGCGGCGTCTTCGTCGACGACAAACACGCCCAGCGAACTGTCACGCCGCACCACGAGACCGGGTGCCACAAAGGCCTGGCTGTTGCGCCACAATACGCGACCTGCCGCTCCGGGAGGCGCGGCTTCCTGAGTAAACCTCAGCCTCGCCTCCTGGGTACGCGCCCGCGGATCACGTACCGGGACGATAACGCGAATCTCGATGGGATAGGTGGAGCCGTCATCCTGGAAACGAACCTCGGGGGCGCGCCACAGACTGGCGACCTGACTGCCCGAAATCTGCGCTGAAACCTCGATACCCGTGACGTCCTGGAGATCGACCAGTGGATTGCCCGGCGCCGCCAATTCACCGACCTGGCCGATGCGATCGACGACAACGCCATCAAAAGGGGCGCGCACTTCACATCGCCGGACATTCTCCTCGGCGCTGCGTAACGCAGCCTCCCGGGATCGTATATCCGCCTTAAGCGCGGTGAGCTCCACCTCGCGCTGGAGCAGGAGCTCTTCGGAGACGTTGCTGCTTTTGGCCAGCGCCTTCGTGCGTTGTAAGCGATATTCGGCGAGACGCCGCTGCACCTTGGTGGCATCCAGTGCCGCGCGAGCCTGTCGCAGACCGATTTCGTAGTCGGTGCAATCCAACCGTACCAGCACGTCACCTTTCTTGCTGAAATCTCCGACCTGGACCGGGATCTCGGTCACCAGGGCACGAATTTCCCCACTCAGACGACTGCGATTGATGCTGACGACAGTGGCAGGAGCCTCCAGCTGAGGATAGATAGCCAATTCGCTGAGCAGCTTTGCCGTCACCGGGATGGGATCGGCGGCCCGTGCCAGTAGCGGTGACAGAAAAATAGCGAGTAACGCGGTACGCATCCGTTCCATCCGGTTGGTAAGCCGGTTCGGGGTACCGGCGCGTGGCAAGGTAGCGCCAAGAGTGGTGGAAGTCAAACGAGTGTTTGAATCATTTTGTATCCGGCGGTTTCCCGGGCGTCGATCACTCCTCCGGGATCAACTGCAAGGCGGCCGAGTTGATGCAGTAACGCAGGCCCGTCGGAGCGGGTCCATCTTCGAAGACATGCCCCAGGTGGGCATCACAGTTACCGCACAGCACCTCCGTACGGCGCATGAATAGGCTACTGTCCTCCTCCGTGGCCACCGCGGTTACGGCTACCGGCTCCCAAAAACTGGGCCAGCCGGTACCGGAATCGAACTTGGTCGCGGCGTTGAACAGTTCGTTACCACAACAGATACAGCGGTAGAGGCCGGGAGTTTTCTCATCGTGGTAGGCGCCACTGAACGGCGGTTCCGTACCCTTTTCCCGGCAAATCCGATATTGCTCCGCTGTCAGCTGCTTGCGCCACGCCGCTTCGCTTTTTGCAACGCGATCGCCCACTACTCCATCCCCACCGCGAACATACTCTCCAGATCGTGCTTGGAATACACCTTGAACGCAATCAGCGTCTCGGAGTTGGTGATTCCCTCCACCTTGAGCATATGTCCTGTGACGAGATCGGCGAGCTCTTCATTGGTCTCGGTGCGAATTATGGCCACTAGGTCGTAGCGACCACTGACGGAGAAGACCTCCGATATCCCATTCATGTCGGTGAGCTCTTCAGCCACCTGGGGGATACGGTCGCGCGCGACCTGGAGCATTACGATGGCGGTGATCATTGGTTGTCTCCCGGGTTTTAGATTTCTCGATTTTTCGATTCTGTTGGGGAGTAGTAAAGGGGGGATGTCGGTTTGGATCAAGTTTTGTTTGGTTTGTGGGGTTAACTCTACGTTGTATTGAATGCGGGTCTCGTCCCACAGCACGAGTTCATTACACTCTGTGATCTTAGGACAAGAACACCACCCAACCTCCCCTCGGCACCCTGGGCCCCTAGGAGAACCTGGCGAGCATCGCAGCCAGCGGTGGAGATTGCACGTAGCCTGGATGCAGCGAAGCGTAATCCGGGGTTTCGGTAGCCAACCCTGACCCCGGATTTCGACCTTTGGTCGCCATCCAGGCCACACACTCGATTGATCGGATTACACTAGGACAGCCGAAGATCGTTCGGGGTGCGAAAACCACGGAGAGTCTGAATCTAAAGCATCCCGGCTTCGAAGACGGACCCCCGATTAAATGGAAATGCGGCGACAACCACACAAAACCCAAAATCCAAACGAAAAAAAGGCGACCTATGAAGGTCGCCTTTCACTCTTGTTTTTCTTCTCCGACGCAGTCTGTGAACCGATGGCGCGATCCCCAGTGCCGGCTTTTGATTGTTATTGATTACCCAATGCTCTCCACCTCACAATTTCGTGCCTGATGCTTCAGGTAAGGAGCTCGATTCTAACGGGTCCGCGCCTTCTGTCAACCGCATTTGGAATCTGAACAAGCCCGGCAGGTATCGCAATTGTCCATGCGTATCACCGCCTTCTCGCCACATTTATTACACAATCTCGCCTCAGCCGGATAGGGCGAAGCTTCACTGGACTCCTGAGCCGGCGCCTCAGTTTTCGCCTCGTACTGCGCGCGTTTGTCGGCAATCAGCTTCTTCTGATGTTCGCTGAGTTCCTCGTCTTGCAGCAAACCGATGAACTTAAGATGACTTTCGATGGCGTCACCGATCTCGGCGACTAACGAGGGCATGAACTTACCGCCCTTCTTGAAATATCCGCCGCGCGGATCGAATACCGCCTTCAGCTCTTCGACCAGAAACGTAACATCGCCACCCTTGCGAAACACCGCCGAGATAATTCGCGTCAAGGCTACGATCCACTGGAAATGATCCATGTTCTTCGAATTGATGAAGATTTCGAAGGGGCGACGCAATTCGTGCTCGGTACCTTCGTTTAAGATCACATCATTGATGGTGACGTAGAGGGCGTGCTCGGAGAGAGGGGTTTTGATCTTGTAGGTGGAGCCCACCAGCATTTCGGGGCGCTCCAGCTTTTCATGCATCTGGACAACGTTGGAGACAACCTCATCGTCGGACAGTTCAGCCACCTCTTCCGGCGGCAGCTCCTCTTCTTCCTTGTTGACGCCGTAATCGACGATTTTCTTATCAATCTTGATGGTCATGTTCTGTTCTCCAGGGGGAGCGGGATTCGCCAACGTCGTTTAACGATCCGCTTTATAGTTTTCCGTAGTAGCCCTCTTTGAGTGCATCGTAGAGGTTGGCGGCAGTGTGAATCTCGCCGTCGTATTCCACCTCTTCGTTGCCCTTCAACTCCACCTCGGTACCATCCTCCAGGGTAAACCGATAGACGGTGTTCTCCAGGTCTTGTTCCTTGACCAGCACGCCTTGAAACGCCTCCGGATTGAAACGGAACGTCGTGCATCCCTTCAATCCCTGGTCGTAGGCATAGAGGTAGATGCTCTTGAAGTCGTCATAGGGATAGTCGGTGGGAACGTTGGCCGTCTTCGAGATAGAAGAATCGATCCACTTCTGCGCCGCGGCCTGTACGTCGACATGCTCCTTCGGGGTAATGTCTTCGGCAGCGATGAAGTACTCCGGCAGTTGCTCTTCCGGTTTATCGCTGTAGGCATTCGCCTTGGCATTGATCAACTCGCGATAGGCCAGCAATTCGAAGGAGAAGACATCGACCTTCTCTTTGGTTTTGCGCCCTTCGCGAATGATGTTGCGCGAATACTGATGCGCGAAACTGGGTTCGATTCCGTTGCTGGCGTTATTGGCCAGTGACAGAGAGATCGTACCGGTAGGTGCGATAGAGCTGTGGTGGGTGAAGCGAGCGCCTACCTCGGCCAATTCATCGACCAGCTCAGGCTCTACCTCAGCGATGCGTTGCATGTAGTGGCTGTAACGCGCGTGCAGCACTTTACCCTTCACCGAGTCGCCCGCTTGAAAGCCGTCACGGGCCATTTCGGGACGCTTGCGCAGCATCTCTTCGGAGACGGTGAACTCCTGATCGAGGATGGGGGCGGGCCCTTTCTCCTTGGCGAGATCGAGCGCTTCACGCCAACCGGTGACAGCCATTTCGCGCGTCACCCGCTCGGTGAACTCCAGCGACTCCGACGATCCATACTTCATCCCCAACATGGTGGTAGCCGAACCCAGCCCGAGATAACCCATGCCGTGACGGCGTTTGCTAAGGATTTCGTTGCGCTGCTGATCCAGGGGCAGGCCGTTGATCTCCACCACGTTGTCCAGCATACGCGTGAAGGTGGCGACCACTTCGTTGAACTGTTCCCAGTCGAACCACGCCTTGTCGGTAAACGGTTCTTGAACGAATTTGGTGAGATTGACCGAACCCAGCAGACAGGAACCGTAGGGTGGTAGGGGCTGCTCGCCGCAAGGGTTGGTAGCGCGGATATCCTCGCAGAACCAATTGTTGTTCATCTCGTTGACCTTATCGATCAGGATGAAACCCGGTTCGGCATAGTCATAGGTGGAGGCCATGATCACATCCCACAACCGCGGGGCGCGTACCGTTCGATAGACACGGCACGCCACCTGCCCGGTCTCGTTGGTCACGTAACGATCCTTGACCGGTGAATCGCGCCAAATCACCTGTTCCGGGTCGGTGAGGTCGATCGCGTCGGCTTCCACCTCCTTGTCGGTCAACGGGAATGCGAGCGGCCACTGCTCATCGTTCTTTACCGCTTCCATGAATTCGGAAGTGACCAGCAGCGAGAGATTGAACTGGCGCAATCGACCGTCCTCACGCTTGGCACGGATAAACTCCATGACGTCGGGATGACCCACATCGAACGTGGCCATCTGCGCGCCGCGCCGCCCACCCGCCGAAGAGACGGTGAAACACATCTTGTCATAGATATCCATGAACGACAGCGGTCCGGAGGTGAGCGCACCGGCACCCGACACATAAGCACCGCGCGGTCGCAATGTGGAGAATTCATAACCGATACCGCAACCCTCTTTCAGCGTCAGACCCGCTTCATGCACCTTGCCCAATATGTCGTCCATGGAGTCGACGATGGTGCCTGACACCGTGCAGTTGATGGTGGAGGTGGCAGGTTCATGCTCCCAGGCGCCGGCATTGGAGATAATGCGCCCGGCAGGGATGGCACCGTTACGCAGCGCCCAGAGAAAACGTTCGTTCCAGGTTTCGCGCAGCTCAGGGGTGATTTCGACCTCAGCCAGTGCCTTGGCAACACGCTGGTAGGTCTCGTCGATGGTCTGATCGACGGCTTCTCCTTGTTTACTCTTGAGGCGGTACTTCTTATCCCAGATGTCCTGGGAGGCGGGTTGTAGCGGAATTTCGGCAACGGGGTTTTTCACAACTTTAAGCTGCGCGGACTTCATTAAACACACTCCCTCTCGCTTGAAGATTTTATTTTAATGCTTGAACCCCTGGACGGCGGTGTTGCTTGGTGTGTTGGAGCACTGATCCGGCCTCTGCGAACCATAGTCAGCGACACAACATATAGTGTTATGGGTCGGGAAGATTACGCCTTTGAAACCCAAGGGTCAAGCAGTTTTAACAAATGATTAAATACTATAATAATCAATAAGATATAAAATATATGATAGAAATAACTTGATATTGACAACATAGACCCATAGCAGCGCTACGTCAACCCGAAAACACAATATATTGTGGTCGGGACTATCCACCACTTATCCACTGTTTCATCCACAACTCGCATCGCTACAGCGCTACCCGAAGCAGCCCTTGAAAAGCCTGATCTGACACCCATATTGGCGTTATCAAACCTCAATATCCCCGCAATTTGCGGGCAACTGTAAAGGAGAAAGATCATGACACTGAGACACTACGAGCCTTGGAGCTTGCTTAGCCAAGCCAACGCATTGAGCAAACTCTTCGACGAGCGCTTCGCCAACGAAGAGGGGGAGTCGGGCCACGTCGTTGCAAGCGACTGGGTACCGGCGGTCGATATCAAAGTCGAGCAGGACCGCTATGTGATCCTGGCCGACCTCCCCGGGGTAGACCCCAAGACGATCGACATCACCATGGAGAATGGTGTCCTCACCCTGCGCGGCGAGCGCGCCAGCGAGAGCGAAGAGGCGCGTGCCGGATACAAACGTGTCGAACGGGTTCGCGGCACCTTCTACCGCCGTTTTACGCTACCCGACTCGGTCGATACCGAAAGCATCACCGCGCGCGGTAACAACGGTGTTTTGGAAATCGTCATCCCCAAACACGAAAAGGTTCAGCCGCGTCGCATCGCCGTCAACGGCTAGCCTCTGAATCTTGCGCTGACCGAACAGGGGCGGACGGCCGAACAACCGGCCGCCCCTGTGTGCGGCAGGGACCACCCCACATCGCACTACACAAAACCGCCGTTTCTAGCGGGTTCAACCAAGAACCGGGGAACTCAACACTCCCCTACGCTGTCTGGTGTTACTGCCGGTAGTGTGGAATCTTGTCTCCTCAGCGCCCGCGGGCGACTAACGCCCAGACCCTTTCTCACCCCAGCAGAGCTGGCCGGGTAACCAGCTCAGACCAGTTCGCCGTAACCGCATCGCGTTGGCACGAACTGTCGAGAATGACGAATACCGCACCACGGCGAATGACAGAATCAGTATGCTTACCGTTACGCACCCGAATCACCTTAGAAGTGGAGTCTGAAACGAATGAGAGTCACCCGCACCCTGATCCTGCTGTCACTCTTCCTGATTACACCGCTGGCCAGCCTCCCTGCGAGCTCAGCGTTACCGACAGCCATCGATGGGAAGGAGCTACCCAGCCTGGCACCCATGTTGGAGAAGACCACTCCCGCCGTGGTCAACATCGCCACACGCGGTCGTGTCATGGTGCGCGAGAATCCGTTACTCCAAGATCCTTTCTTTCACCGCTTTTTCGATCTTCCGCGCCAACCCCGCGAACGTCGCACCCAAAGCGCCGGCTCAGGCGTTATCGTCGATGCCAAGGGCTATGTAATCACCAACCACCACGTCATCGCCAAAGCGGATGATATCGCGGTGACGCTGCGAGACGGTCGCACGGTGGAAGCCAAACTGGTGGGCTCGGATCCCGAGGCCGACGTGGCGGTCATCCAGATCCCTGCGCACAATTTAACCGCCGTCAAACTGGCCGATTCGGACGAGCTAAAAGTGGGCGACTTCGTCGTCGCCATCGGTAATCCGTTCGGCCTGGGCCAAACTGTCACCTCGGGCACCGTCTCCGCCTTGGGTAGAACCGGGCTCGGCATCGAAGGTTATGAAGATTTCATCCAGACCGATGCCTCAATCAACCCCGGTAATTCTGGAGGTGCCCTAGTCAATCTGAGGGGCGAACTGGTGGGCATCAACACCGCTATTATTGGTCCTAGCGGGGGCAACGTCGGAATAGGTTTCGCCATTCCCAGCAACATGACGCGCGAGATCATGGATCAGTTGGTGGAGCATGGTGAGGTCCGTCGCGGTCTGTTGGGTGTCGGCGTCCAGGATCTTACGCCCGAGCTCGCGACTGCCTTCAAAATCAAACAGAAACGGGGTGCGGTGATCGCCAATGTCGTACAAGACTCCGCCGCCGATGAAGCAGGGCTGCAGGTAGGCGACGTGGTACTGCGTGTCAACGACCGTAAGATTCGCTCCGCGGCGGATCTGCGCAATGCGGTTGGATTGGTGCGCATCGGCGAGCGGCTCAAGCTCAACATATTACGCGACGGAAAGCGCATCACCCGTACTGCCGTTATTGCGCCGCCCAAGCTAACGAAAGCTGATGGTGAGCGCGTTCACCCGCGCTTGGCAGGCGCCACTCTGGGAAGCACCAACGGCGGCGAAACCGAGGGTATCGAAGTTCTAGCCGTTGCCTCCAACAGCCGGGCTCAACGCGCCGGTCTTCGCGAGAAAGACATCATACTCTCCGTCAATCGGCAACGGGTCACAACGCTGGATGAGCTGAAGGACGCCGCCGACCCGGAACGCCCGCTACTGCTGAATCTGCAACGCGGTGGCGGCGGCTACTTCGTTTTACTCCAGTAGACTGCGAGCTCTTCGCACAATACGGTCTATTCAGATAGTAGTGCCAGCACCCGTAACCACTGACTTCAGCACCTCATAAAACAAAGCGCCCGCTGGGTAGCGGGCGCTTTAGCTTCACATTAGACACCTCAAATCTAACGCCTGAACACCTCGGCGCTGTTGATCTCTGCCTGCAGTTTTTGAAACGCATCCAGGGTGGCCCGGGTCGCGGCGAGGTTCATATCACCCATCAATTCAGAGGTCACGGCGCGCCCCTCGGAGACCACTTTCGACTCCCAAACCACCTCGCCCTGTGGATTCAATGCTTGACATTCCACTGTCACAAAGAACTCTGTCGGCGTCCAGGTTAAGATACCCGAAGACGATGAATTGGTAGTGATAGAGGGTGCAAACACAAACTCGATTCCCTTTTCCTGAATCGTCGTTTGATCATTCGCGGCATCCAACTTGTAAACCCTTTTAAACAGATTGGACAGCACCTTCTGTAGGGCCGGCTCTAAATCCTTGTAGGGGTAGTAGTCCACGCTATCCCCACCGCCGCCCGGAGTATTCACCTCCTTGCTCCGATCCACATCGGAGATAAAGTATCCGGCGTTTTTCTCGATTTTAGTCGTCCCTTTTCGATCGATGCCCCCCAGTTGCGGCGTGATCTTGATAGGGTGGGCACATGCCGTCAGCAATACCGTCGCTGCTAAACACAAATATTTAAGAGAACTGAACATTTTTAACTCCGTTATTCCTAGTGAGTAACCTTTCACAGTGGACGGTCTTCTCACTTGATGGCGGCAATGAAATCCTCATCGGCGTACAACTTACCCAACAGTTTCTGCACCACCACACCGTACTCTTCCACAGCCTTGGGAATTGCGATAGCGTCAACGAAATGAGACTCCCATTGGTGATCTGCACTGACGACCTTGTTGAACAGCTCGTTCCCGTTTTTCGAAACGATGATGCGCGCTTTCATGTGCGAGGTACCCACGCTAAATCCCGAGGCGTCGATTTCATTTTCGAGTAATACGCCCTGAATGCGAGTACTGGAGTCCTGCGAATACCGCTCGGCGTCATACAGCTCCTGCTCGAGGGCTTTCTTCAGATACGCGGTGTAGGAGTCGTTGTAGGGCGAAGAAAACTTACCGGCGCGAATCGTCAAATGATTCACTTTCTTGCCACCCCCTTCATGAGTGACATCGTCGACCGCCACTGTGGAGCTTCCGCCCTCTTTCAGTGATTGGACGTTTTCGAAAGACGCTTGGTATTGAGGCGCTACGGTCGAACAGCCAGTAACGAATACGATTGCCAAGAGCGGAACTATGTACTTGGGTGTCATGCAAATTCTCCTTTAACCGTTTTCCACGATCCGTGCTTTTCCTATTCGAAACCAAACCGGAACAGCAAGCCTCCCCAAAGACGGGTCTACCGATGGAAACAAGTTGTTGTTGTCAAAAAGTTAGCGGTGGGTATAGCCGAAAATCCGTTTATGAGTTATTTGTCGATAGGGGATTATCACCAAAACGGCGACTAAAACAACCCATCAACTCGTGCCGTCCCCACGTTTGCACGGCGAAACCGGTTTCCTGGGACAGGTTTCAGTCACACCGACTCGTCGGTGACAAAGCTGACACTTCACTGGCCGGAAAGCGCCTGAGAAACCGATCGAGAAATGGCCCGCCGAGCATGAAATCAACCACGATCTCGCGCTGTCGCCTCCAGCCCATCCGGTCGCTATGGGAATCACGATGGCAGGAACCGTATCAACCTACTCCGGTGTATCGACCAAACCAGAGCGGCTATGGAGGTAAACGCGGTGTATTTAACGTGTATGAGGAGAGCTTCTTAGCGCAACCGCCCATTCTCCCCGCCGTTCTCCCCGCTATTTAGCTCCCCGTTATCAACCATGACCGCCGCAACTCTCACTCGTACAGCGCTTTCGGCTACCATGCCGCTATGGAGATCTACCTGGTAGGCGGCGCGGTCCGCGATGAACTGCTCGAGCTTCCCGTACAAGAACGGGATTGGGTGGTGGTGGGCGCCACACCGGATGAGCTGCTAAAGCGTGGTTATCGCCAGGTCGGTGCCGACTTCCCCGTTTTTCTTCACCCAGAAACCCATGAGGAGTACGCACTGGCGCGCACCGAACGCAAAACAGCGCCTGGCTACCATGGCTTTACCGTACATAGCGATCCCAGCGTCACGTTGGAAGAGGACCTGCGGCGCCGCGACCTTACCATCAACGCCATGGCGCGGGATGAGCAACACCGCCTCATTGATCCTTACGGCGGCCAAAAGGACCTCGAGCGGCGGCTCCTACGCCATGTCTCGCCCGCGTTTGGAGAGGATCCGGTGCGCATCCTGCGTGTTGCACGTTTCGCCGCACGCTACGCCCGGCTAGGCTTTACCGTCGCTCCCGAAACAGTGTCGCTAATGGCGACAATGGTGACCGACGGCGAGGTGGAAACGCTGGTCGCCGAGCGGGTCTGGAGCGAACTGGTGCGTGCATTGGGCGAATCCACACCGACACGCTTTTTTGAAGTATTGCGAGAGTGCGGAGCGCTTGCCCGTATCCTCCCCGAAGTGGATGGTCTGTTCGGCGTTCCCCAGCCCGCGGAACACCACCCCGAAGTGGATTGCGGTGTGCATACCCTGATGGTCTTAGAACAATCCGCGCGTTTGAGCGACTCTGCGGAAGTGCGATTCGCTGCGTTAACCTATGATCTGGGAAAGGCGGACACACCTGGGGATCTACTCCCCAGCCACCACGGCCACGAGCGACGCAGCATCCAAAGACTCCACCCGCTTTGCGATCGGCTAAAGGCGCCCAAGAGCTTTCGCGAGCTGGCCGAGATGGGAGCACGGTTTCACAGCCATTGTCATCGCCTCCTGGAGCTGCGGGCCGCAACGATCCTCGATACGTTGGAAAAACTGGATGCCTTCCGACGACCCGAGCGCTTTCAGCAGTTTCTTCTGGTCTGCGAGGCCGACAGTCGGGGCCGGAAAGGTTTGGAACAGCGCGACTATCCGCAACGCCAATGGTTTCAGGAAGCCCGGGAAGCAGCCGCTCAGGTCGATCCCAAACTTTTTGTCGCCAACGGCCTGACGGGCAGCGCGATTGCACAAGCCCTGCGTAAGGAGCGCCTCAAGGCAATTCGTGCGATTCGGGATCAGTGGTCCGCAAGCCCATGACCCTACGCTCTCACCAATAGAGCATCCGGTCCGCGCCTCGATTCAACGCCAGCAGCGCTATCACAACGCCCACCGCGTTCGCCACTGCATCGGCCACTTCAAACCAGCGGTGCCCGCCCATTCCTTGGGTCATCTCCAACACCACCCCCAGCAAGACGAAGGAAAACGCGTAGCTCAAGCGCATCAAAGGACGATGGTAGAGCTGCCCGAACCATCCCATCAGCACGCCGTAGGCCAACAGGTGGCCCAGTTTATCGGCGTAGGGAATCGCGGGCATCGTCGGCGGCGAGGGAACCAGCGACAACCAAATCACCACCGCGATCAGCAGCCACCCGATGCCCAGCCACAACGGCCGCAGACCCAACGGATACTCCGTCACAGAAACATCACCAACAACACTGCGCCCAACAACAATCGATGCGCCACAAACGGCATCATACCGATGCGTTGCAGCAGTGCGATGAACACGCGAATACAGAGATAGGCACTCACCGCCGACACCAAAACACCCAAACCGATGGGCAACCACGCGATGCGCTCGCCCTCTCCCAGCAGTTTGAGCGTCTCCAACCCGCCGGCCAACACAATGACCGGGATAGAGAGCAGAAAGGAGAAGCGCGCCGCGGCGACACGGTCCAACCCCATCATCAGGGCGGCCGTAATGGTAATTCCGGAGCGGGACGTACCGGGAATCAACGCCAGGGCCTGCGCCACCCCCATCACCAGCACATTGCGCCAACCGATCGCATGTTCGTCGCGCTGGCGGCTGCCCGTCGCATCCGCCCACCAGAGTAACAGCCCAAAACCGATGGTGGTGATGGCGATGACCAACGGCGATCGCAAATGAAGCTCGATGAGATCGTTGAACAGCAGCCCCGCTATTCCCACCGGAATCGTTCCCAGCAATACCGCCCACGCCAATCGGCTGTTCGGTGTATGAGTACCCCGCAGCGAACCGAACCAGTCGCCGATCATCGGCAGCAACTCATGACGGAAATACCACACCACGGCGGACAGCGTTCCCACATGTACCGCCACATCGAAAGCGAGTCCTTGATCCTCCCAACCGGCAAGCACCGGCAGCAAAATGAGATGCGCCGAGCTGGAGATGGGCAGGAATTCGGTCAATCCTTGTACAAGCGCCAAGACGATGGCATTGATGGTATCCACAGCGCTCCTTACAGTGTCGGGATGATTTCCATGTTCTTACAATGCAAAGCGAAGATCACGCAGCGAAAAACCTCGCAGTGACACGCCGTCCAGTGCTCGTGACAAGCCGATCACTTTGAACAGCTCCCCCATTTCGCTGGGCAACACCACTTTTTTTACCCCTTGGGCGAGCTCGATGCTGCGGTGAGTAGGTAACGCTTCTTCCTCCAACAGCTCGTTGATACCCGCACCCAGGAGAAAATTGGCTTGCATGGTGTAGCCCTCGATCTCCAGATCCGCGCTCTGCGCCGCCTCGGCCACGGCCGTGAAATCCACATGGGCCGTGATGTCCTGCAATCCGGGCAGCACCAGCGGGTCGGGATGGGCGCGGTGGCGAAAGTGGCACATGATCGTGCCCCCTGTGCGATCGGCATGATAGTACTCATGACGGGGAAACCCATAGTCGATCAACAGAATCAGGCCCGCGTCCAGCACCTGCGCAACGGAGGCGATCCACGGCTCGAGGGCGGTATTGATTTCCGATTCGTAACCATCCACCCACTCCGTATCGGATTTCAGCGCCGTAACTTTGTGCTGAAACGACTCATCCCACACCAGATCCGTCCAGACAAACGCCTCTCCCTCGACTCGAATCCCCCGCTCTATCGCTTCTTCCCCGCGATAGCGAAACTTCGATACCGGCATGGCGTCAAGCAGCTCGTTACCGACAATCACTCCGGAGAATCCTTCCCTGGGAAGCTCGTCGAGCCATTCGACCCTCGAGATTAGATGAGGCGCGCACGCGCTCAGCGTTTCGTGTTGCCGCTGCCTGAGTTCCGCGCTCAACTCCAGGATGCTGTAGCGCTCCGGCAGTGTTCCCAGGCGTTCCATCTCCAATAGCGCATCCGCTGCCATACGGCCGGAACCGGCGCCCATCTCCAGCACCTCGCCCCCGCCGAGCGCGTCGAGCACGCATACGTACTGGCGCGCCAGACAGCGGGAGAAGAGCGGCGAGATCTCAGGCGCAGTGACGAAATCACCCGCTTCGCCAAACTTGTGGCTCCCCGCGCTGTAGTACCCCAATCCCGGCGCATAGAGCGCCAACTCCATGAATCTCGCAAACGAAATCGCCCCACCTTCCGCTGCAATAACCTCGCGCAGGTGAGTAGCAACCCGCTCGCCGTGAGCGGCAGCATCGGTGTCGAGCGGTGGCAGATCGGTCGGGAGTGAGGAAGACACGTTACTCTTCTGTCGCAAACAAGAATCAACTTAAGTTAGAGTGACTAGGGTTTGAATAGTCGGAAAGTGAAAATTCGAGGCAGGGAGATTCGCAGTGCAGGACGAAACAGTCAAGCTCGATGGTTGCGTCGCACTCATTACCAGCGCAGCCCACCGTATCGGGGCCTCCATTGCTCGCCAACTGCACCATGCCGGCATGCGCCTGGTTCTGCACTATCGCAGCTCCGAACAGGCCGCTACTTCACTACAGAGAGAGTTGGAGGCACTCCGGCCCGATTCCGTGACGATACAGCAGGCCGACCTGCTCGATCCCGACGCGCTGTCAGGTCTCGTCGAGAGCGCTCACCAAGCATGGGGCCGATTGGATGCGCTCATCAACAACGCCTCCACCTTTTATCCGACCCCTCTGGATTCGGTGACGCAGGAGCAGTGGAAAGACTTAATGGGCACCAATCTCCGCGCCCCCTTTTTCCTCGCCCAAGCGGCTGCACCGAAGTTGCGCCAGCACCATGGGGCGATCGTCAACATCGTCGATATCCATGCGGACCGCCCACTCCCCCAGCACTCAGCCTACAACATCGCCAAGGCAGGACTGGTGATGCTCACCAAGACGGTGGCGGTAGAGCTGGGGCCGGAGGTTCGGGTCAACGCCGTGGCGCCGGGCGCCATCCTCTGGCCCGAGCGCGGGCTGGACGAAGCCCAGCGTCGGCAGATCGTGGATAAGACGCTGCTCAAACGTCAGGGATCGCCACGGGACATCGCGCGCACCGTATTGTTTCTGCTGCGGGATGCGAGCTATATGAGCGGGCAGGTGCTCACCGTTGACGGTGGCCGTTCGGTACCCATATAGAGACAATCTCAGCTTCCCGCGCCTATTCTGCCGAGAGGGCGGCTAGTCCGGAATATCTGCTACCCTGGCGAGGGATTGTGCGCCGTCGCCGAACGTGTCCCAGAGCTCGGAGTAGGTCCGACCGCTGACGGGGTGGCGTAGAGCCCCTGCCAGGTCCGCCAGAGGCTTCAATACAAACGCGTACTCCATTATTTCGTCACGCGGAACGGTCAGGCCGGGTTGCTGCAGCACGCAGTTACCGAACAGCAGCAGATCGATATCCAGGGTACGGGGAGCGAAGCGTTCCTCCCCGCGAACACGCCCGTGCAGCTCCTCGATTCGGGACAGCTCGGCATCGACCTCTTCGATGGACTGATCGGTGTCGAAAGCTGCCACCAAATTCAGGAACAGGTCACCGGTAAAACCCACCGCGGCACTTTCGTAGACCGGCGACAGCTCCAAGGCGCCGTAGGTATCGCGCAAATCGGCCAGCCCTCCCCGCAAGTTCTTCTGGCGATCGATATTGCTGCCCAGACTCACGTAAACCCGAACCACTATCGAGCCCCGCGCTCGATGACGACACCCACGTCCCTGGATCCACGCACCGCACCCGGTTTATGGAGGGTAACGCGTACCCATGGCACGGAATACTCACCGAGCACGATCTCCGCGACACGTTCGGCCAACGCCTCCACCAACTGAAACCGACTCTCTCCGACAACGGCGATAAGACGCTTCGCCACCACTTTGTAGTCCAAAGTATCGGCGATGTCGTCGCTCTCCGCGGCTCTGGCAGTGTCCCAAGCCATCTCCAAGTCGATGCTCACGGTCTGTGGCGTGGTGCGCTCCCAATCGTAGATACCGATAATGGTTTCAATTTCGAGCTCATGCAGAAAAATCGTGTCCATGTTTCGCTGATGCCCTATGGCTTCGGGTAGAATTGACTCTCACAAGTGGGCGGCCACTATAGCGACTGAGTGACAATCGAGCCAACACCGACGCCTAACCAGAATGCCCCTTTCACCCCACTAACGAATCTCAAACCATGACCGTCGACAGCGCCCTCATACTCTTTGGTTATCTATTGGGCTCCATCTCCAGCGCCATCATCGCCTGCAAACTCATGGGTTTGCCCGATCCGCGCACCGAAGGATCGCACAACCCGGGCGCTACCAATGTGCTGCGCATCGGGGGTAAAAAGGCGGCGGCCGTCACCTTGGCCGGTGACATGTTGAAAGGTGTGATCCCTGTCGTCATCGCCCATCTCATGAAGGCCGAAGTCCTGGTTCTGGGACTGACCGGACTGGCCGCATTTCTGGGGCATCTCTACCCGGTTTTCTTCGGCTTCAAAGGCGGCAAAGGTGTCGCCACTATGCTGGGCGTGCTGCTCGGGCTCAACGTGTGGGTGGGATTGGCGACCTGCGGTGTCTGGCTCTTCATGGCGTACATCGTCAAGATCTCTTCGCTCTCCGCGTTGGTGGCCACCGCTACCGCCCCCTTTTGGGTGTGGAGGATCGTGGCGTCGGGGGAAGTGGCACTGCTCACCGCGGGGATGACGGTGCTGCTCTATTGGCGTCACCGCAGCAACATCCGCGATCTGCTGAGCGGCAAAGAGGAGACGATCCAGGGACCGGATCAGGACCCTCCCGACGAAACGGACGGCGGCTCCAGCTGATCGAGCGTCCAGCGCGGATCGGCGCCGAAACTGAGCGGCTCCAACTGTCCGGCCAGCAAACGCTGACAACCCGCGTACGCGATCATCGCTCCGTTGTCGGTACAGAACTCCAACCGGGGATAGGCGGCGCTTCCGCCCTCCTTTTCCGCCATTTCCGCGAGACGCCTGCGTAGTTCACGGTTGGCACCCACGCCTCCGGCGATCACCAGTGTCTTCAATCCGGTCTCGCGCAGGGCCCGCCGGCACTTGATCACCATGGTCTCGACCACTGCCTCTTGGAACGACAGGGCAATGTCCGCCTTGGTCTGCGGATCGTCTCCGTTGTCCTGCAAGGTATTGAGGGCAAAGGTCTTAAGCCCGCTGAAACTGAAGTCGAGGCCGGGCCTGTTGGTCATCGGGCGCGGGAAGCGGAAACGGTCGGGATTACCGGACAGGGCCAGTTTGGCCAGGGCAGGTCCGCCTGGATAGCCCAAGTTCAGCAGCTTCGCTGTCTTGTCGAAAGCCTCGCCAGCGGCATCGTCCAACGTATCCCCCAGCAGGCGGTACCGACCCACCCCCTCTACGGCCACCAGTTGCGAGTGCCCGCCGGAGACCAGGAGTGCGACGAACGGGAAATCGGGAGGATTCTCCTCCAGCATCGGCGCCAGCAGATGTCCCTCCATGTGGTGCACCCCCACCGCCGGCACACCCCAGCTCCAGGCAAGACTGCGGCCGATGGCCGCTCCCACCAGCAGGGCCCCAATCAGACCAGGACCCGCTGTGTAGGCCACGCCGTCGATATCATCGCGCGGACAACCGGCCTGTTCGAGCACCGAATTCAGCAGCGAGAGTGTTTTGCGCACATGATCCCGGCTGGCCAGCTCCGGTACCACACCGCCATATTGGGCGTGCAGTTCCACCTGGCTATAAAGCGCATGACTCAACAGGCCGTGCTCCGAGTCGTAGAGCGCAACCCCAGTTTCATCGCAGGATGTTTCGATTCCAAGGACAATCATAATGACATAGCTCGGCCCGCAGCCCTTTACAGTAGGGCTTGGGGGGCAGTAGAATTCGCGGTTCCCTGCACCCACGGCGGGTGCATCGAGTCACTGGAAAAGGTAATCATACGTATGCCGAGTGTTCGCGTAAAAGAGAACGAGCCCTTCGACGTCGCACTGCGCCGCTTCAAACGTGCTTGCGAGAAAGCGGGTGTGCTAACCGAGGTCCGTCGTCGCGAGTTCTACGAAAAACCCACCGAGATTCGTAAACGTAAGGCGGCGGCAGCCGTCAAGCGGCACCAGAAGAAGGTCTATAAAGAGCAGGCCCGCCGCGAACGCCTCTACTAAGGCACCCCATCGCATCCTGCAACGGATGTCACCATCCCGATGAGTTCTGAGCTCAAAACGAGCATCCAATCCGATATGAAATCGGCCCTCAAGGCGGGTGACAAACGCCGCTTGGGGACGATTCGCCTGTTGCTGGCGGCCATCAAACAGCGCGAGGTCGACGAACGCATTGAACTGGACGACACCGCGGTGCTGGCCGTGGTCGACAAGATGGTCAAGCAGCGCCGCGACTCCATCAAGCAGTACGAGGAGGCAGGCCGCCAGGAGTTGGCGGATCAGGAACAGTACGAGATCACCGTACTCAACAACTACCTGCCCGCCGCACTCACCGAAGAAGAGATCAACCATCTCATCGAGGCCGCCATCCAGGAGAGTGGTGCCGAATCCATGCGCGACATGGGCAAAGTGATGGGAATCCTCAAGCCCAAGATGCAAGGTCGCGCCGACATGGGCGCTGTGAGCGGCTTGATAAAATCGCGCCTCAGCGGCTAGAGCCGGTAACCCGCACCATCCCTAGTTAAGACCACCGCTGAAGCGGTGGTTTTCGCATTTTGCTCCCCGTTTTTTACCCGGGCCGTTTCAGCCGCTTCCCGCATCGCGTACCATTGCCGCCATGTCCGGCCGCATTCCACGCGAATTTCTCGGTGATCTACTCCAGCGCATCGATATCATCGATGTCATCGATCGCCGCGTGCCGCTGAAAAAGGCGGGTCGCGACCATAAGGCCTGCTGCCCCTTTCATCAGGAGAAGACGCCCTCTTTCACCGTGAGTGGAGAGAAGCAGTTCTACCACTGCTTCGGTTGCGGCGCTCACGGCAACGCCATCGACTTCCTTATGGAGTTCGACAACTTGGGTTTTGTCGATGCCGTGGAGGATCTCGCCCAACAGGTCGGACTGCAAATTCCACGCGACGAGAACGCGCCACATCACCCCGGCCCCGATCGATCGCTGTATGAGTTATTGGAGCGGGCAATCCACCTGTTTCGCAATTCCCTGCGCGAACACCCCGCACGGGAACAGGCCATTGCCTATCTCAAACGCCGCGGACTCGACCAGGCGATCACCCAGCAGTTCCAAATTGGTTTCGCTCCCCCGGGTTGGGATTTTCTGGGTAAAATGCTTGGCGCAAAGCAGACCGATCGCGAAAAACTCCTCCAGCTGGGGCTCTTGGTACGCAACGAAAAGGGGCGCGAATACGACCGTTTTCGCAACCGCATAATGTTTCCTATCCGCGATCGTCGTGGGCGCGTCATCGCCTTCGGAGGCCGGGCACTGGATGACGACGGACCCAAATACCACAACTCACCGGAAAGCCCGGTATTTCACAAAGGCCGCGAGCTCTACGGGCTCTATGAATCGCTCCAGGCCCAACACCGCCCCGAACGATTGCTGGTGGTGGAGGGCTATATGGATGTGGTGGCGCTTTTCCAAAACGGTGTGGCGTGTGCAGTCGCCACGCTGGGAACCGCGACCACGCCGGACCATCTGGAACTGCTGTTCCGCAACACCTCCCACGTGGTCTTTTGCTTCGATGGGGACCGCGCCGGCCGCCAAGCCGCCTGGCGCGCTCTGGAAAACACACTGCCCACCATGCGCGACGGCCGTCGCACGGGCTTTCTCTTTCTCCCCGAAGGCGAGGATCCGGATACCTTGATCCGCAAGGAGGGTGAGTCCGCCTTTATCCAGCGGGTCGATGGCGCCGATGCACTCTCCACGTTCCTCGTCGAAATTCTCGAGGGGCAGACGGATACCCGCACGGACGAGGGTCGTGCCCGCTTTGTCGAACTCATCCGGCCTCATCTCAATCGGTTACCGGCAGGGGCCTTTCGGCAACTGATGGTCCACCGCACCGCGGAGATCGCTGGACTCTCGATCGCGGAAATCGATCGCCTTTTGGACCGCCCCAACGAGCCGGTCAGACCCAAAACCCTACCCCTTCCTACCGGCCGCGCCACCCCTTCCCCCGTTCGCTTGGCCATCACAGCGCTGCTCCACTATCCCGACCTGGCCCAACAGGCCCGACCACCACTCGCCTGGCGCGACCTCCCCCTACCGGGCGTGCAACTGCTCGTTGATCTGCTTGAATTACTCGAGGAACGACCCCATTTGACAACCGGGAGTCTCCTGGAGCAGTGGCGTGATACCGAGGCTGGTGTCCATTTGGCTAAACTCGCCCGGAAAGAGCTAACACTCGAGAAAGCGGGTGTCGAACAGGAGTTTCTTGACGCGATAGCACAACTGACGGAACAGGCCGACGAGAAAAATGATCCTAGCAGTGAGGCTCGTAGTCCGTCGGAACTTTCCCAACAGCAAAAAGAGGCATTGCGTCGCCAGTTTCGTCTCAAGGCGTTGAGGGATAAGGAGAAGGCGCGAACCCTCACGGATTCAGAGCGCGAAGAGCTCAAGAATCTGCGTCGTGAGGCCGATCAATAGCCCACTGCCCGCCTGGTTTTGAGTCGAGTTGGCTGGACGGAATCTTGGTTCCGTAGTACCCTGACAAATTCGTTTTGTTCAACGTAATAGATTTCCACACAGGGCCCGCATGGACCGAGAGCAGCAGCAGTCAAGACTTAAGTTACTGATCGCAAGAGGAAAAGAACAAGGCTTTCTAACCTACAGCGAAGTCAACGACCACCTCCCTGAGGACATCGTCGATCCCGAACAGATCGAGGATATCGTTAACATGATTAACGATATGGGAATTACGGTGCACGAACAGGCACCGGACGTTGAATCATTGGTCTTAAGCGATGGAAGCGTTGGCTCCAGCAGTGACGATGACGACACCGAAGAGGCTGTAGCAACGCTCGCCTCCGTCGATAGTGAATTTGGCCGCACCACCGATCCCGTTCGCATGTACATGCGGGAAATGGGTTCGGTGGAACTACTCACTCGCGCCGGCGAGATCAAGATCGCCAAGCGTATCGATGAAGGACTTCGTCAAGTCCGCCTCGCGCTCGCAGACTTTCCCGGCACAATCTCCGAGCTTGTCGCCCGTTACCGGCTCGTACTGGCCGGCGAAGCCCGCCTCAACGACCTCGTCACCGGCTTCATCGATCCCGATGAAGACGATGAGATTCCCGTCATCAATGGTAAGAATGGCTCGAACGGCACTCCACAGAGAGTGGCTGAGACGAGCGCGGGGGACAATCAGGGAAACTCTGAGGACGAAGAGCCGGAGGACACCGGACCGGACCCGGAAGAGATTAAGGAACGTCTCTCGGTCATCGCCGATCACTACGACAAATTCTTGGCTGGTGTCGCCAAAGGTGACGCCAAGAAACCGAAAAGCCTTAAACTTCGCAAGGAGATGGCCGAGCGATTTATGGAGCTCAAACTGGCCGCCCCCTTCATGGATGAGCTGGTCTATCTGCTTCGTGAAGTCATCGAAGCGATTCGCTCCCACGAGCGGGTAATCATGAACCTCTGCGTCAAACAGTCCGGCATGTCTCGCAAGGAGTTCATCACCAGCTTTCCCGATAACGAAACCGACACCGGGTGGTTGGATCGGCAGATCGCCGAGGGGCCGAAGTTCGCCGCCAATCTAAAACTCCATCGCGATGAGATTCTGCGGGCGCAGAATCGCTTGATTATGATTGAAAACGCGCTTGGCGTTTCGGTGAGCGAGATCAAAGAGATCAACCGCCGCATGTCCATCGGTGAGGCGAAGGCGCGTCGTGCCAAGAAAGAGATGGTCGAGGCCAACCTACGACTGGTGATCTCCATCGCTAAAAAATACACTAACCGTGGCCTACAGTTTCTGGACCTCATCCAGGAAGGCAACATCGGCCTGATGAAAGCCGTCGACAAATTCGAATATCGACGCGGGTATAAGTTTTCGACCTACGCCACATGGTGGATTCGTCAGGCGATCACTCGCTCGATTGCCGACCAGGCTCGGACGATCCGCATCCCGGTGCATATGATTGAGACCATCAACAAGCTCAACCGCATCTCTCGCCAAATGCTGCAGGAGATGGGGCGTGAACCGACACCCGATGAGTTGGCTGAACGCATGGAGATGCCCGAGGACAAGGTACGCAAAGTGTTGAATATCGCCAAGCAGCCCATCTCCATGGAGACGCCTATCGGCGACGACGAAGACTCGCATCTCGGTGACTTCATCGAAGATGCAACGGTACTTTCGCCCGTCGACTCGGCCACGACCGAAGGACTCCGCAAAGCGACTCGCTCGGTGTTGGGTAGCCTGACGCCGCGAGAAGCCAAAGTGTTGCGTATGCGTTTCGGCATCGATATGAACACCGACCACACCCTGGAAGAGGTGGGCAAACAGTTCGACGTCACCCGCGAACGTATACGACAAATCGAAGCGAAGGCACTTCGCAAATTACGTCATCCCGCTCGCTCTGAGCAGTTGCGTAGTTTTCTCGACCTGGAGTGATTCGATGGTTTTCGAGGGCTAGTTTTGCTCTAGCCCTTTTTCTCGCTCGTTTTTGCTTTTACGCGACAACATCGCAAAGCAAACTTTACGCTTCAATGGGCCTGTAGCTCAGTTGGTTAGAGCAGGGGACTCATAATCCCTTGGTCCCAGGTTCGAGTCCTGGCGGGCCCACCACTTCTTTCGCATCGCTCAAGTCGTGTGTGCATGAAATCACTAGTTGGCCATTTCCTTAGCTCACTTCTCTTCTAATCTGCAATTTCAGCAGTCCCTTAATTGGTTTTGAAATCAGCCCCGTAATGGGCGATGCGCTTACGCGCGGCTTCGTTTATCTATTGTTGCGTGATCATGTAATGTTATAATATAACGTTTTTTATCGATAACTACCCCCTCGCCATGCGAATAGCCGCAACCAACCCTGTATTGATAGCCTCTACATCGCCTCACGCGGAGGGTAACCAGCCCGATATTCTGCACCAAATTCTCGACTCTGGCGTGAACCTAAGCTTGTGGCAACGCCCACCTCAAACGGCGATAACTTGAGAACTGTCACTTCTCCAGGCGTCACACCTGCCGGACGTACGTAGCCCGACGTCGCTGGAAACGTTCGACGACGACGTCCTCACGCTGTTGCAGCAGCAAGGCCTAGATCCACGGCTCCTGGAGAACTGGCGTGTCGACATGCGCCGGGTGGCGGAGATTTACTTCAGCGTCAGCGGGAATCGCGATGTGACATTGCGTCTGGTGACGACTGAGGAAGACGATTGCCGTCGCTTCCATGTCGATCGCACGAACCTGCGACTGCTGTGTACCTATCGAGGTCCAGGCACAGAATGGTTGACCAATGGGCAGGTTGATCGTGTGGCACAAAGCACGGGTGCGCCCAATGAAGACATCATCCGCTTCGGCGATCCGTCGCAGTTCGAACCTTTTTGGGTCGGCGTTATGAAGGGCGATGCCTATCCCGGCAACGCCGGCCACGGACTGGTGCATCGCTCACCGCCGATTGCGGGCTCAGGGCAGACCCGTGTGCTGTTCTGCCTGGACTGCTGAGTCATGGCTGCAACCAACATCGCTCCTGAAGCGACCCCTGCGACGCCAACCTGGCGGCGGGTTTCCGAACTTGCTGATCTGGTCGCCATCTTCGATCCTGGGGTGCAGGTCTGTGCCTGGCAACGCGAGATCGATCCCGCCATCGGGACCTACCTCTCTCAACTGCATCAGACAGGGGAGTTGCAGGTAATCGAAACCCTGTCGCTAACCGCTCAGCCCAAGCTCGATGCCCTGTCAGCCGGACCAGGTCGGTCGTCGCTGATCGAGGATCTGTCACTGCTGTGCGAGGTCGTCTGCGAGCTCCTCGGTTGTGCGGCGGTCGGTCTGCGCCTTGCCCGGATCGGTCGCGCCATGTGCCCTGGCTGGCACGTCGACCGGCTCGGCATCCGGCTAGTGTGCACCTACCAGGGCCCGGGTACGCAATGGCTCGATGACCAGGATGTCGATCGTGATGATCTTTGTTCTGCGCAGACAGGGGATGGCGCCTTCATCCAGGCCGATCCGGGCGAGATCGTACTGCTAAAGGGTGCCCTGTGGCAGGGCAACGAGAAGTTCGGGGTGGTGCACCGCTCACCCGACGTTGCCAGCGGCACCACTTCGCGCACCGTTGTCACGCTCGATCCGCTTTGGCAGGCGTGAGACTTGGTAACACGCCCAGCGATCGTATGCACCGCAGCAGAGGTTTCGCACCATGGTTGAAGAGAGCGATCTGCCACCGGGATACAAACCCGACAAAGATGAATCTTACATGGGGCCGCGCCACTTGATCTATTTTCGGATCAAGCTCCTCCGATGGCGAGCCGAGTTGATTCAGGAAACCCAGGGCGCCCTCGAGCAGATGCGAGACACGGGCGACCGGGAGGTGGGAGACGAGGTCGACCGAGCCAACCGGGAAGCCCACCAGTCGATTGATCTACGCACCCGCGACCGCCATCGCAAGCCGATCGGCATCGAGCGCTTGGAGGCGCGCCCTGTGGCGACTCTGTCCGTGAGTGCACAGGAGCGTCACGAACTGCGAGAGCGGCAGATGGCCAAACACAGATAGCTTGTCGCCGCCTCGACCGGCGAACCGGCACAAGGTGCCCGCCAGAAGCCATATTACGCACCCGGGTCGCACGCACCCCGCCGTTTCGGGTGTGAACCGCCGAATCCACGACAACATGTAGATATGAAAAGAAAGGATATCCACATGAATACTCAGGCTGCTAAAGACCGCAAACTGCCGGTCACCGTGCTATCCGGCTTCCTGGGTGCCGGCAAGACCACCCTGCTCAACCATATCCTCAACAACCGCGAAGGGCGGCGTGTCGCGGTCATCGTCAACGACATGTCCGAGGTCAATATCGACGCCGCGTTGGTGAACAAAGAGATCGAGCTGAACCGCGCTGAGGAAAAGCTGGTCGAGATGAGTAACGGCTGCATCTGCTGTACGCTGCGTGAGGACCTGCTTATAGAAGTCAGCCGCCTGGCGAAAGCAGGTCGCTTCGACTACCTCGTGATCGAGTCGACCGGTATCTCGGAGCCACTGCCGGTGGCCGAGACATTCACGTTCCGCGATGAAGAGGGCACCAGCCTGTCCGACGTCGCTGGTCTTGACACCATGGTGACGGTCGTGGATGCCGTTAATTTCAGTGTCGACCTGGACGAGGCGGATAGCTTGCAGTCACGCGGGGAGTCGCTCGGCGAGGAGGATACGCGCACGGTGTCCGACCTGTTGATCGACCAAGTCGAATTCGCAGACGTGATTGTTATTAGTAAGATCGACCTGATCACGAGTGCCGAGCGTGAACGGCTGGAGCATGCCTTGCGCCAGCTCAATCGGCATGCGGAGATCCTCTACGCCAGCTTCGGTAAGGTGCCGCTGGAACAAGTGATGGGCACCGGACGCTTCGACTTCGCGCGTGCCGCGCAGTCACCGGGATGGCTGGCCGAGATCCGCGGCGAGCATATGCCGGAGACGGAAGAATACGGTATCGGCAGTTTTGTTTATCGCGCGCGTCGGCCTTTTCACCCGTCCCGCTTCGCCGAGGCGCTGAAAACCGACTGGCCAGGGAATGTCCTGCGCTCGAAGGGCTTTTTCTGGCTCGCCTCGCGCCCAGATGCCGCAGGCGAATGGTCACAGGCGGGGGGCGTCGTTCGCCATGGCCCGGCTGGCATGTGGTGGGCTGCCGTACCACGCGAGCATTGGCCAGAAGACCCTGAATACCATGCCCGCATCGAAGAGGTCTTCGACGGGGAATACGGCGACCGCCGCCAAGAGATCGTGTTCATTGGCCAACACCTCGAACCGCTGGAGACCCACAAGATCCTCGATCGCTGCCTGCTCACGGATACCGAGATGGCGGTCGGCCCTGAGACCTGGAAGAAGTTCGACGACCCCTTCCCGAAGTGGTTTGCCGAGCGCGACGAGGACTGACCCCATAGCCAACGACACCGACCCCTATGCCGCGGAACTGTTCCCTAGCGACTATGCCAGCTGGCGCTATTGCATCGAGATCAAATGCGGCCTGGCCCTGACGCCCGAGTTTCTTCAGGCTCGTATCGCCATTCTCGGCGATCCACGCCACGAGGAGTCGCGACGTTTCGCGAGCTTGTACGGCGAGCCTTATCGCGCGCAGGTGCTGGATTGGTTCCGACACGCCGCTGCCGAGGCGTGATGCGAGTGTCGCGTATACGCCAGTGGTGCGTGGCCGGATTGATGCTGGGGATGTTGCTCGGTAATTCCGCGCCACGGGCCCATCCGCATCACTGGATCGACGTCTTCGCTGAGTGGCAGTTCGATGCCGGGGGCTCGATCAGCGGCGTGAAACTGCGCTGGCTGTTCGACGACTACTACTCGGTGTTGCTGGTCGACGAAGCAGCCGCGACCGAGGAGGAGTTACAGACGGTCCTCAACAAGATACTGAGCAACACGGCAAAGTATCATTACTTCATCTGGATCGAACACGAAGGTGGAGAAGCAAAATTCGGCGTCCCCGAGCAAGCCCGGATCAGCGTGAAGGATCATCGCGTAGAGATCGAATTCCTTCTGCCGATGTCAAAGCGGCTGAACTCGCGGCACGGCGACATCGTCTATCGGGTCGCGGAACCGACCTACTACTTCGAGATGCTGCATGCCGATGAGGGTCCGGCCATCGTGCTCAAAGATGCCCCCTCGGGCTGTCGGTATCACATAGCGGCGCCGAAACCGGACGCTGCTCTGGTTGCCTACGCCGCCAATTTGGGCATCAACGAAAGCGGCGGTGATGAACTCGGTATCCAATTTGCTGAAACAGTGACCATTCGATGCGAGTGAGCAGCATGGCATTTCGTTGCGGCAATCCGAATGCATGTTGGGTTCTGTAAGCGCCACCTCACTAGGGCACTCCTCACAAGCTCACTCCACCCCGAAGGCTGTGATGCGTACTTCGCATCACATTCGACAGGACCGCTTGCTTCACAACACCGTAGGGTTCGGGGCTTCTCCGTACACGACTTCGGGATCGAAGGTCTTCTCCGTTTCGGCATAAGCGATGCGGCCCGTTTTTAACTCCACGGTTCGATAAAAGCAACTGTGGTAGCCCACGTGACAACTGGCGGGATCGCTGTGCGTACCTGCTTGAAGCTGTACGCGAAGCCAGATGGCATCCTGGTCGTCGTCTATACGTATTTCAACCACCTGTTGGATCAGGCCACTGGTCGCGCCCTTGTGCCACAGCACCTGACGGCTGCGGCTCCAGTAGTACGCCTCACCGGTCTGGATCGTCTTTTCCAGCGCTTCGCGGTTCATGTAGCCCAGCATCAGGACTTCACCGCTCGTGGCGTCCGTCGTCACACAGGCTATTAGCCCATCGCGGTCGAACTTGGGGGCCAGGTCCTGGCCCTCTTCGACTTGCTCGATAGAGGTCCGGGGCGCAAAGTTGATCGAGGCTGTAGATTCGGTATCGGGTTGATCGGTTGGGTTGCTCATACGATTTCTCCTGTAATAGCTTATTCAAACACTGGTGGATGTCTCCAGAAAGCGGATTGTCTTGCCTCGGGGTGAGCCGATCAGTTGCTCATCGCACACCGCCATCTGGCCGCGAACGGCGGTGTGGATAGGCCAGCCGGTGACGGTCATCCCGTCATAGGGGGTCCAACCGCTGCGGCTTGCGATCCAATCGTTACGGATGGTGCGCTGTGCCGCTAAATCAACCAGGGTCAGGTCGGCGTCATAGCCCAACGCAATCCGCCCCTTGCCCTCGATGCCGAAGATACGTGCTGGGCCGGCACTGGTCAGGTCCACCAGCCGCTGCAGGCTGAGGCGGCCGGCATGCACGTGATTGAGCATCAGGGGTAACAGCGTCTGCACGCCGGTCATTCCGGCCGGGGATTGGGGATAGGGCCTGGCTTTCTCTTCCCGCGTATGCGGCGCATGGTCGCTGCCGATCACATCCACCACGCCGTCGCGGATGGCTTGCCACAACGTATCCTGATGGTGTCGTTCGCGCACCGGCGGATTCTGTTGGGCGAGGGTGCCCAGGCGTTCATAGCATTCAGGCGCGTGCAGGGTTAGATGATTCGGCAAAACTTCCACTGTGACGCGGTGTTTGTGCCGCGCCAGAAAGGTCATTTCCTCGGCCGTTGACACGTGCAGCACGTGCAAGCGGCGGCCGGTATCTGCTGCCATACCAACGATGCGCTGTGTGGCCAGGAGCGCGCTTTCCACGTCACGCCAGTGGTGGTGTTGACGCACATCGCCACTGGCTTCGACCAACGCCTTGCGTTTGCGTAGCCGCGCCTCGTCTTCGGCATGTACAGCCATGCGGCGCTGGCCGTTGCGCAGGATGCGGTGTAGCACGGCATCCTCATCGGCCAACAAGTCGCCGAAAGAGCTGTCCATGAACACCTTGACGCCGGCACAGCCGGGCAGTCGTTCTAGTTGAGGCAGTTCCTCGGCATTGACAGCCGAACCGCCGATGTAGAATGCATAGTCGCACCATGTCCGGCCCTGGGTGGCATCCAACTTGGCCTGCAGGTCAGTTTTCCACAAGGTCAGCGGATTGGTGTTCGGCATCTCAAAGATGCCGGTGACGCCGCCCAGCACGGCGCCACGGGTGCCGCTTTCCAGGTCTTCTTTGTGAGTTAGACCGGGTTCGCGGAAATGCACCTGGCTATCGATGACGCCGGGCAACATGTGCAGTCCCGTGGCATTGGGTGTGGTCTCGGCGCTCCAACTACCTTGCAGATCACCCAACGCAACAATGCGCCCATCTGCGCAGGCCACGTCGGTGCGCTCGGGACCATTAGGCGTGAGCACTGTGCCACCGTGCACCAGAAGGTCGGCCCGGCGGCTACTGTGCGCCTGTGCCATATCCAGCTCACTCACCTATGCGACTTCTGATGAACGGGTGCTCAGACGTTCGAGCAGGCGCTGGTGCGCTTCCTCACGAGTGGCGTAGTCCGGCGCCTGGACTTCCTTCGTCAGCAGGGCCAGGGCCTCTTCCAAAGGCAGCACGCCCCGGTCTTCGCCTTCGCGACTGCGGATGGCGATGGTGCCCGCGTCGCGCTCCCGGGCACCGGCCACCAGCCACCAGCAGGAACGGCACACGCTGCAGTGTCTGCTCGCGAATCTTGTAGCCGATCTTTTCGTTGCGCACGTCGGATTCGGCGCGCAGGCCCGCACCGCGCAGCATCTGCGCCACGTCCCGCGCGTAGTCGGCGTGATCTTCGGTGATGGAAAGCACTATGGCCTGTACCGGCGCAAGCCAGGCGGGCAATTTGCCGGCGTGATGCTCGATCAGGATGCCGATGAAACGCTCCAGCGAGCCGAACAGGGCGCGGTGCAGCATGACCGGGCGTTTGCGTTCGCCGTCTTCGGCCACGTAGTCGATGCCAAAGCGCTCCGGCAGGTTCATGTCCACCTGCAGGGTGCCGCATTGCCAGTCGCGGCCGATGGCGTCGCGCAGCACGAATTCGAGCTTGGGGCCGTAGAAAGCCTCCTCGCCGGGGTTGAGCTCGTAGTCCAGCCCCAAACTTTCCAAAGATCGGACCAATGCGCCTTCCAGCAGATCCCAGCTGGCGTCATCGCCCATGCGGTTGTCGGGTCGGGTCGAGAGCTTGATGCGCACGTCCTCGAAACCGAATTGCCGATAAATGTCGAGCACCAGCGACACGACTTCGGCGCATTCGTTGTCCATTTGCTGCGGTGTGCAGCAGATATGCGCGTCGTCTTGGGTGAAGTGGCGCACCCGCATAAGACCATGCAGCGCACCCGAGGGCTCATAGCGATGCACCTTGCCGAACTCGGCCATCCTGATCGGGAGGTCGCGATAGCTCTTGCGGCCATGTTGATACATCAGCACGCCACCCGGACAATTCATGGGCTTGAGGGCGAGTGCGCGACCATTCTCGGTCTCGGTGGTGAACATGTGTTCTCGGTGGTTCTGCCAGTGGCCGGAGATTTCCCACAGGCTGCGATCCATCAGGTCCGGCGAGTTCATCTCCACGTAGCCCGCGCCCTGCTGGCGGCGGCGCATGTAGGCGATCAGTTCCTGGAAAACCGTCCAGCCACGCGGGTGCCAGAACACGCCGCCGGGGGCGTCTTCCTGCAGGTGGAACAGGTGCAGTTGGCGACCCAGTTTACGGTGGTCCCGTTTCTCGGCTTCCTCAATGCGTCGCAGGTAGGCCTTGAGCTGTTTCTTGTCCGCCCAGGCCGTACCGTAGATGCGCTGAAGTTGTTCATTGTTGGCATCGCCGCGCCAGTAGGCGCCAGAGAGTTTGGTCAGCTTGAAATGCTTGAGGAAGCGCGTGTTGGGTACATGCGGGCCGCGACACATGTCCACGTACTCTTCGTGGAAGTAGATGCCCATCTGTTGTTCATCGGGCATGTCCTCGATTAGGCGTAACTTGTAGGTTTCGCCACGCTCGCTGAACAGGCGGATCACCTCGTCGCGCGGCAGCACGCGTTTGACCACGTCGTAATCGGTGGCGATCAGCTCGCGCATGCGCTGCTCAATGGCGGCGAGATCCTCGCTGGTGAAGGGCCGGTCATAGGCGATGTCGTAATAGAAACCTTCCTCGATGACGGGGCCGATGACCATCTTCGCGCCCGGGTAGAGCTGCTTGACGGCATGGCCCACCAGGTGAGCACAGGAATGGCGGATGATCTCCTGCCCTTCATCGTCCCTCGGGGTGATGATCTGCACCGTCCCATCGTGGTCGATCAGATCGCAGGCGTCGACTAGACAACCGTCAATCTTGCCGGCCACCGCCTGCTTGGCGAGACCTGCGCCGATCTCGGCCGCGAGTATCGCCACCGAGATAGGTTGATCGAAACGGCGCTGGCTGCCGTCAGGCAGGGTGAGCATGATGGCGTGTTCGTCGCAAACAATGGTCATGTTCAGAGCTCGTTGTAGATTTTTTTGTACCCCAACACCAGCTCGTTGTTGGTGCGGGCGACGTCTTCGGAAAACTCGCTGGCAGAGACAGAAACCTTCGGCAAAGCCCCTAGATCAGTTTCTGGATCGACGCGTTCGGTGGAGTGGACACACAAGCCCGCCTGCAGGTGCACGCCATCGACCACAGCGTTGTGCTGCACCACGCAGCGGTCTTCGACCGTGCAGTTGAACAGCACGCTGTTGAAACCGATGAACACACCGCTGCCGACGGTGCAAAGGCCGTGGACGATGGCGCGATGCGCGATGGACGTTCGTTGGCCAATGCTGACCTTGGCGCCGGATTTGGAGTGGATCACCACCCCGTCCTGGATGTTGGAGTGCGCGCCGATCACAATGGGGTCGATGTGGCCGTTGGCGTCCATCTCGCCGGCGCGGATCACCGCGTAGGGGCCGATGAAGACGTTCTCCTCGACGATCACCAGACCGCACAGGATGGCGGTGGGATCGACAAAAGCGCTGGGGTGTATCTGCGGCCGGTCACCGCGGGTATTTTTCCTGATCATGTGAGCCCTTCCGTTGACGCGGACAGGCATTGACCGCGTTTGATTCGTTCGAAAAGATGGGGGTCGCCCCACTGTTCCGTGATGGCCGGCGCGAACTCGATGGCGTTCAAATCGATGGGCCCCATGCGCGGGTTGTCGGCGTCCTCGCGGAAGCACTGCGCATAGCCGGTCTCGGTTTCATGGACGATGACCGAGTGCAGCCGCACGTCGGCTTCGCCGTTGGCCATGTCGGTCAACGACAGTGCGGTATCGACGAGACGGAAGAACAACCGCGAGAACTGCTCGGCGCTCGGCGACACCGGAATCAGCACCCAGCGCTCGGAGTGACTGCGCATGGCGCCCAGGTAATCCGGGTCATCCCCTGACCAGAGCGCAACGGCGTGGTCAAAGGCGTCGCGCACGTGGCCCTTGAGCAGGTTGAAGTCATAGACCATCTGGCCGTTGTCGAATGCGTGTGCTTCCAGCAGCAATTCGACCTTGTACGAATGGCCATGGATGGAGTGCGAACACCGCCGCGTACTGCATCCACGCACGATGTGGGCGTTCTCGAATTTGAACAGCTTGCGAATCAGCATCCGCTGCCTCGCTCATTGGAGCGACCGGTCGGCACAGGGTCGTAGCCGCCCGGATGCAGGGGATGGCAACGCCCAAGGCGCCGCAGCGCAAGCCATGATCCCTTGAGTGCACCATGGGTTCGCAGCGCCTTGATGGCGTATTGCGAGCAGTTGGGATGAAGTCGGCAGTGTTGGCCGAGCATCGGGCTGACGAACAGTTGGTAGCCGCGCACGATCAGCACCAGCAGATTGGCGGGCCAGCGTTTCATGCGGGTTCATTCACGGCCGGACGCAGCACCGGGCCCTCAGGGGTGTCCTTGATGATGAAGCCCGCGGCCTCCAGCTCCTCGCGCAGCGCATCCGCTGTGGCAAAATCGCGGTCCCGACGCGCCTGCTCACGTTTCGCCACCAAGGTCTCGATTCGAATTCCCTCGGACGACTGCGCGGATGGCATCGATGCTGCTGGCCGCAGCGCCGCCAGTGCCGCTTGCGGTGCCTGCTGCAGCAATCCCAATAACCCGGAAGATGGCAGTAGAACGGATTTCGCATGCGCCCGCCGGGCATCCGTGTCTGCATCGTCCAGTTGCGTCAGCAGCACGCGCAGTCGCGCCAATGCGCCAGGGATATTGAGATCGTTCTGTAGGGACTCCAGAAACACCGGATCCGGTTCGACCTGCGGAGGTGCAGCGATATGCGCGACCTTTGACAGGCTTTCGTAGTAACGCGTCAGGGTCTGGCGCACTGCCAAAAGGCGCTGTGAATTCCAGTCCAGCGGCCGTCGGTAATGGGTGGAGAGCAACGCTAGGCGGATGGCTTCCCCCGGCGCTATGTCCAGCAGATCGCGAACCTGCAGCACATTGCTAAGCGACTTGGACATCTTCTGCCCATCGACGGTAACGAAGCTATTGTGTACCCAGCCGGGCAGGCCCGGTGTCGAGGGCTTCCACAGCACGAAGTCCATCGGGTCGCGCTTGTACGGTGCGACTTCCACGCGCGCTCCCGCAAGCATGCCTTCGGTGCGCCGCCCCGAAAGCTGTCCATACGCGGGATAAGACGGCACATGAAACAGCACATGCTCCTGCTCAATATAGGCGTGGCCCCGTGCGATCAACTTCCCGATCAGTTCGATGATGGCCGGGATATGCTCGGTGACACGCGGCTCCAGGTCGGGCGTCAGTACACCGAGCGCTCGCATGTCCTCGTGATAGACGTTGATGTAGCGGTCCGTGATGGTGCCGATGGATACGCCTGCGGTCGCCGCTGCCGCGTTGATCTTGTCATCCACGTCGGTGAAATTGCGCGCGTAGATCACTTGTGGGTAGCCGCGCCGCAACAGCCGCGATAGCACATCGAACACGACCGCTGGCCGCGCATTGCCAATATGGGCGTAGTCGTAGACCGTGGGGCCGCACACATACATCGTCACGCGGTCGGGCCGTTCAGTGCGCAACGGCTCCTTCGTCCGAGTGAGTGTGTTATGAAGACGAATCAGCGGATTCACGCATACAGGCCTTTGGCGATGGAGTGAAGCTCTCCGATCGCATCTTTGCCGACACCATGGGTGATGAACACTAGGCGCGAGCGACGATCCTCACTGGGCCAGGCCGGCAATGTGACGGGCGGGTGATAGATGTGCTGGACGCCGTGCACCACGAGCGGCTGCGGATTACCTTCTATATTGAGGATGCCCTTCATTCGTAATATCCGGCTGCCTACAAGGTCCATCAGCAACTCATGCCAAGCCGCCAAGATTTCCTCGGGGATAGGTTGTTCGACGGTAAAGCAGAAGGCCCGAATGTGATCGTCATGACGGTTCACATCATGGTGATCGTGATGGTGTTGGTGAACGTGACTGCGGGATTCGTGCCCGGAATGATCATGGCCGTCATCGTCGTGATCGTGGTGTTCGTTGGCATGCCCATGTGATTCAGACTCCGCATAGGCTTCTTCTCTGAGCCAGAGCGCCACATCGGGTGATTTACCCTCAGCATTGAACAGCCCGAGATTCAGGACCTTCTGCGCCTCAATTTCGCCGTTGCTGACCTCCCAATACGGGGCAGCCGGGTTGATCCCATCCAGCCGGCGCAGCAGCGCCGCGCGTTGTTCGTCGGTGGCTAGATCGGCCTTGGTCAGCAACAACGCATCGGCCACGGCGGCTTGCTTGACCGCCTCTTGGTGCTGATCCAGGGTATTCATCCCCGTTGCCAGGTCCACCGTCGCCACAATGCCGTCGAGCCGGTACTTCCGGGCGATCGGAGGGTGGGCCATCAGCGTGTGGATGATGGGTGCCGGGTCGGCCAGCCCGGTGGTCTCGATCATGATGCGCCGGAACCAGCGTTTATTGTTTCGAGCATAACGCCAGGTGAGGTTTTACAGCGTCTCCACTAGATCGCCACGGATGGTGCAGCACATACAACCGCTGCTCATTTCCATGACCAGATTGTCGGTGCTGTGCGCCACCAACGTGTGGTCGAGCGCCATCTCATCGAATTCGTTGATGATCACCAGGGTTTCTGCCATCTCGGGCTGGGTGACCAGATGATTGAGCAGGGTCGTCTTGCCGCTGCCCAAAAAACCCGTCAGCAGAGTGACGGGAATTAGCGTGGAAGCCTGTGCGGCAAGGATATCGATCTGACTCGTCACGGCATTAGCGACGAATTGTGATGATCGATGAGCCATTCTCCGTCGCGATTCTCCTACACAAAGGAGTAGCGCGCAGGAACATACTTGATTTTGCCATCGTCAATGATCCGAATGGTGCAAACAGCTGCATCGGTGATCTTCTCGCAGCTGATTATCACGTGGCGTTGAAACACGACCCGGAATGCCCAGCTCGCGTTCTCTGGGCTTTGCGGTCTTATTGGGATGCTTTCGCAAAGTGATATGTTATAACATAACCTTTTTCAATCAGGGACCCCAAATTCGTCATGCGCAACATCGAAGCGCCTAAACAGGGCGCGGCTCTGGTTGCCTACGTCGCCTCTCTGGGCATTAACGAAAGCACTGGTGATGAACTCGGCATCCAATTTGCTGAAACGGTGACCACTCGGTGCGAGTGAGTTGCAGCATGGCGGTCCTTTTCGTGTGGCTATTTACCGTTGCGTTCGCAGCTGATAGCCATGCGAAAACGATGTTGCCGGGTGAGCCTATCGCAGCCGAACAGTCCGCGGAAGGAAGCCATGCTAACACCAGGCAGGCAGTTGCCATCGGGGATCGGGCCGCGGCCTGGGTCTGGTCGAAGCAGCGCGAGTTTCACCGGGCGTTGACCCAAGAGCTTCGCAAACTCCGAGGCGCCGATGGCGTCGGCTGGGCCCTGGTGTTAATGAGTTTTCTCTACGGCGTATTCCATGCGGTAGGGCCGGGGCATGGTAAGGCTGTGTTGACCACATACTTGTTGACCCACCGACAGCAGCTTTACCGCGGTGTCGCGATGGGCGCCTTCACTGCGCTGCTGCAGGGGTTCACAGCGTTGGTGTTGGTCTATGGCCTGATCGGGCTCGCCGACTGGCTACCGCGGGAGACGGAAACCGCATCATTGTGGGTGACGCGGGTCAGTTTCTGCCTGCTCGTCATCGTCGGGCTGTATGTGTTGGCACGCGCGGCCGTCAGCGTCGTCAACGGCATTCGGTAGTGGCGGCGCGATGCCTATCACGACCGTACTGGTCACGCCCACGGCGAACATTCTGGCTGCAAGCGCGTGTCAAGCGTGGCCGAGTTCGATACGGCCGGCAGCTGCCGCGCCTCGACCGGTGTCGTGTTAGCCATTGGGCTGCGGCCGTGTAGCGGCGCCGTTCTGATGCTGATACTGGCCTCTGTGATGGACCTCGCCTGGTACGGTGCTTTGGCCGTGCTGGCGATGTCCCTGGGCACGGCCATCACCGTCGTCTCGTTGGCGATTCTGGTCACGAAGACCCGCGAATGGGCGAGTGCGATGGTTGCACACCGGTCGCCACTCTGGGCCCTGGCCGGCGGCGGTGTCGGTGTGCTCGGTGGTGCGCTACTGTTGCTGCTGAGTACCTCTTTTGCACCGAAACCGGTAATGGGTTTATAAATGGGCTATCGGATAAAGTCACCATCCTCTTCCCTTCCGGCCGGTATCGGAACATCCCTCGCGCTTGCCAGCGCCAACTCCGCTCGGTTGTAGTTTGCGATCGCCTGGGCTCTGCTATGAATGCGCCAAAGGAAGGTACGATCTTGTATTTCGATAACCTGACCCTCGGATACGACCGCCACCCTACGGTTCACCATCTCAACTACGCCATCAGTGCAGGCGCCTTGGTCGCCGTGGTGGAGCCGAACAGGACCGGAAAGTGGACGCCTCTCAAGATGTATAAACAAAATCCACAGCTAAATATAAGAAACTATCATTGTACGCAGTTCAAACATCCAAGTTATAAATCGTTCGCATTATAATTATTAATACATCATTCCGTTTCGAAACACCCCCGCAGCCGAGAATCGTGCTTTGCACGAAGCCGAATAACGTCGCTTTTTAGTGTGGGGGTGGGTAATGGAGAAACAAAACTGTTGGGAGTTGAAAGGTTGCGGTTGGCAGCCGGGTAGTGTGAAAGCGCATGAGCTTGGGGTATGCGCCGCCGCCGTCGACGAAGCAGTTAACGGGCTGAACAGCGGGAAGAATGGTGGGCGTATTTGCTGGGCCGTCACCGGCACACTGTGCGGGGGTAAGGTACAAGGATCGTTTGCTGAAAAACGTCTCTCCTGCATGACGTGCGAGGTGTTTGCACAGATCAAGGATGAGGAGGGTATGAGTGACTTTAAGCTGATGATTCCCGGCCAAATGTATATCCCACAACCCGCCGGTCAGAACCTTGAACTACTTCAAGAAGAGGTCGAAATGGCTGAGGCCGAGGAGATGAACCGCGACATGCCTGAAGACGAATACCTCGCCCGTGCCGTGGCACGCGCCTATTAGCGTAGCGTGGCAGATACCTACAGTGCTGTCAACGGCAGCAAAAAGGGTAACGAAAAAAGTGGCTTGTGGATCAAACTGAGAAATGGTGGCCTCAATACGTAGCAAAGGCACAGGAGTGCCTGGAACATCTATCTGAACAGGCCTGACTCCTCGGTAGACCAGCTGTTCCAAAAAGCTCTGCAGAAAGTCGCTAGCGGCATTGGTGCCATGGTATCCAATGAACCACACATGCCAGCCGAGCGGCGCACGGCAATGATCTCGGCACAACGCCTGAAACGTTTCTTCAACATCTATATTGAGACTTGAATGGCCTATGGCGATCAATTCAGGAATGAAACAATCGGGGAACAATCGGGGACAGACCACGGTTTCCATTCCGCAAAACCGTGGTCTGTCTCCAATTATCTTCTGATGTTGGGCGTTATCGAGTGAGGAACTGCTGGCCGAAGTTTCGGATACTCGCCTTACCGGAACCAGCAAAGGTAGCCTGGTGCTCTTGGAAACTAAAATAAGATCAGTGTGGACTTCACCCGGCAGTGAGTATAGCTCCGGGTTGTTCTCGGATGCTGAGAACAATCAATATCCGTATTTATCCCGAAGGGAATCTGCATAAACTCTAGCACATCCAACATGAGGACCTGCATCATGCCCGTGAGAATTGGATTTTGAGCCATGATTGCAAGAGCTGGTGCATTTATGCCCTGATTCCTCGGGCTGCTTGGCGACAGGTGTAGGGCTTTGTGCAGTCGAACTACCCACCGAAAACAGGGATGCTCTTTTTGTTAGATTGAGCCCTGAACATTTCGGGCAACTTGGAGTATCGTCAGATCGGATAACAAAGAACTCGAATTCTTCCGAACAATCCATACAGCGATAATCGAAAATTGGCATACTAACCTTTCCTGATTCGATAACTACTGATCCAACCCAGGTATAAGGAGAGTAAACGCAGCACCCCTGTATATCAAGGTTGAAAATTGGAACCTGGGTATGCCTGAAATACCCGTCTATCTGGCCTCAATCTATTTAACACTCCCTGGATTTTCGACTAAATCCGCCCGCTTCGACTGCCTTCTTGGCCTTCCGGTTTACAAACGGGGATAGACCACGGTTTATGATTTTATCCAAACGGTAGCATTGGGTTGGCAACGACGGTTCGCTCACTTCAACACGAATGTCTACAAACAATATTCACCAGTCCTTCAGTATTCGATTGTTGAACGACGAAGGGTCGGGAGCCGTTCTTCAAAGAGCTATCAACCTAAGTCTGCAATCAGTGTCGATCGGGCACGGGGAGGAGGACAGTGAGTTCTCGTCAAATCTGGTGTTTGGATATTGATCCAGCTGCTACCTGATTGCCCGTCGTCACCTCGATTCCATCTTTAAACTTCACTCCCGTTATCACCTTGGCCAGGTAGTTAAATCCCCGCTGCTTGCGCCAGGTTTTCTCTGCACATGCTGATAATTTGAACATCATGTGC
>Ga0209679_1000031_pt1 | contig 70669 bp, 67 predicted proteins | sample WorMetHEROISLAND_4_FD_187408 | JGI IMG/M metagenome (GOLD analysis project Ga0209679, IMG submission 187408) | Marine gutless worms symbiont microbial communities from Max Planck institute for Marine Microbiology, Germany - Olavius sp. 2 HERON... ...
CCCTTGCAGGCATGGCAGTTCCAGCGGCCAATGCGGTCGCCATCCGCCTTGCGAGCTACATGCAGGCTCCCGCATAACGGGCAGAATGGCTCATCGCCGAAGCGAATGTGTTCAAGATGCGCGATACAGGCGTCTTGATCGGGGAAGCGTTGAAAGACGGTTAGCAGGTTCATGGCGTTTCCTCTCAACTTGAGAGCATTGTGCACCCGTCAAGCGAAAATGTTAACCCATAACTTGTCATTCCGTAGTATTTCCATGCATAAGGCTCAGAGCCGGGAGATGATGAAGCATAATTTCTATAGATTTGGTTGTTGGGGGAAAATCAGCATGCTTTTCCGTAGAGGGAATGTGTCGCCCGTCGTGAGGCTTCTTGGGCTTATCTGGGTGTCTTTGGGTGTTTTCGGATGCACACAGCAGATGCCGGAACAGAGGGTTGTCGCGTCCGCGACCGCGCTGCCGACCTCCTCGCCGGATCTCACGAAGATCGTGCGGGAGATCGAGGCCATCAGTACCCGTCTAGGTCAAATCAATCAGGACGAATCGGGCGCCGAGGAACGTCAGAGGCTTCGACTCGAACGCTCTCAAAAGGAAAAGGAGCTCTTACTCCTGGGCACGTAAATCGCGGGTGAGCGGACGGTCATCAAAGCGGACTTCAACGCGCCGGTTCTGTCCATCAAGCGGAGTGCGAAGTTCGGTCCGGACAGGGAACGAAGCGACAACTGTCCGGATCCAGAAGGGGGATCGGTCGAGGGCTGGGTCTTCCCGATGGAAGTGACGACTGTCATGCGGTCGCCGACCGAGTTTGATCTTGTGCTGCCCTCGTTCAACCTTCTTTCGGACAACGGCTCTTCGAATGGCGCAGGCTTTCCGACAAGCCTGTTGAAAAAGGCGGCGGCGCTTAAAGGGTCATTCAGTTTCCAGGTGAAGTTCGAGTACCGGAACAGGACCGGAGAGCCCGAGTCGGGTGAGAAGTGTTTCACGACGATCTTCGAATAGCCCAGCGTTAGCAGAGGCAGGCTGTTCGTATCATTGTCCGGGGGGGATTATGGAGCGGCAGACCCGAAATGTTGTCATCGACCGAGCCAACGATGGTGACCAGGAGTTCACAATTCAGGCTTGGGCGAAAAACGGGGCGGGAGTGCTCTCCATCAACCATGGACCACTCCAGGGAACCGAGGCGTTTGAGCGGTTGGAAGCCAACGTTCGGGAAAGCGCCCGGATCGTGCAGGACGGTGGTGCCGAGCGGCTGGCGATTCAGCGCTCCGCCGAGCTGGGGATCGCTTACGGTCCGACGACGCTTCGGTTTCCCCATCTTATGACTGTCGTGTCCTCGAACTTGGAACCGAAAAGCGTGAACGGAGCCTTGGATCTTTTGGGTCTCAGTCGCCCGTCGTGATGCCGGTCCCACCCTTCCTGAGTTCACCAATATCCTCGAAGGTCTGCAGCACGGAACGACTCTGCCGGTTGGTGGCAAGGTCGTCGACGTGGTCGTTGCTCTTGATCGTGACTAGGGGTGGTGGCGAGGCTGGGCGCGGCGGGTCACCCCTGGAGTGTCGCTATGAGCCTTGAAGAAATCCTGGCGCACGCGCGACGGCACAATCCGACCCTCAAGGAGGCCGAGGCGGTCCGCGCCATGTTCTCCCACCATTTGTCGCACGGCGGCGCCTCCTCCGACGTTTTCGATCCGTTTTCTGATCTGCCTTACCGCCCGGCCCTAGAGGCGCTGGTGGGCAGCGCGGGAACCGGCCGGACACGCGCCGTGGAGGAGGTCTATATCGCGGCCACCGCGGCCAAGGTGCGGGCCTTGGAGATGCAGGGCGAAAGCGCCGCGATGGAGGAACGTCGTCAGCGCGCAGTGGAGCTCATCCGAGCTGGTTTTCGCCCGACCCGCGACTTCCGCGATTTGAATGTCGAGCAGGCCGATCTCGCGTGCGCGCTGGAGGATGCCAGGGCGTTGGCCAGCGACACCGGGAAGACCCTTCCGCTCATTGTCGGCGACGCGGCGTTCGCCATCACGCTGCCGGCTAATCTCCAATCCCTGCTGCCGAGCTCGGACGCCTTGGGCCGATTCACGACGGACCGGTTGTTGCGGGAGAACGCGGGCTTCGCCGTGGCGACGGCTCAGGTGGAACCACCTCCGGCGTGGATCGGACCACCGAAGCCGAGCCCTGGAACGACCTTCTGGCGGCCTTGGCGTATCTCGAGCGGGCACGGCTGCGTAGCACGCTAGAACGCGATCAGAATGTCGAACGGAACGCCTGGACCGCGGCCGCCAAAAATCTCGTTACGCTGGACCAGGCCGTGTGAGAGCAGGAATTGTCGGACAGGCTGCTTTGGCGCGACTACATGCGGGAGCGCTTGCGCCAGTATCCCTCCTATCGCGAGGTTTACGAGGCGCGCTCTGCGATGCGCACGACCAAGACCGCCATAATCCGCGCCCGGGAGCGGGTCCTGTCCGCGCATGCGCGGCTGAAAAACGCGCTGGAGCCTTCCGGCGGCCTTGATCCGCTTCTGTAGACCGGACTGGACAGGGCTTGAGATGCGCTGGTGACGCTCAGGTTCGTCCTTTCTCTCGTTTGGGTCAACATTACCGACGACCGGCCGAACGTGGTGCGGCATACATTTCGGAGGACGGTGATGGCTATCTACACCATAGAGCCCGACCGGTTTCAGTTCATCAATCAGTCGATCGACAACATCACCGGCAGCGACGAGGGGGCGACGGAGCGGGGTGAAACGCTCGATCTGACCCATGTTGGCTTCCGCCCAGATATGACGATCACGCTGACCACCGGAGGGTTCAGCCGAGTTCTCAACCTGCAGGCCCCGTTCCTTCAGGAATTCATTGCTTCAATAACTTTAGTGCGCGAAGCGCATCATAGTTGAAACTATGGACGTTAAGTCCCTTCACTTTCAGTCCGTGGCTTGTCCACGGATGGGGACTTTAGTCCTCTAGACTATGGACTTTCAGTCCATAGTGGTTGATTGGACGGTCCCGAAGGATCCGACCCGCTGGCGCAACCGAGATTTGACGGTCTTCGGTTTTCTGCTCAGCCTGGCGCCGTTGCGCTACGCTGGATCAAGCGAAGCGTTGCAGGGGCCCCTGCCGTCGGATTTCATGACCGGACTCGCCCGAGATAACGGCGGGACGTTAGGGCGCGGGGCGTTTCAGTCGCTGCAGGACATGCTGCCGGATATCGCTCTTGCTCTGCCCGATACGGGCACGCGGCCCGATCGGAAACTGGGCTATGGCGCCTCGCTGTTCAACGAGAAGTACCAGGGGCTTACCGCACGCAATCTGGAGAACCGGCGGCGCGTCCTCACCTGGCGCAATCTCCGAACCGTTATGAAAGCGGCGGACGGGACCGTCCAGGGTCTTGGACCGCCGGCCAACGATCCGCTTCCGTTCACTCTGACCACGGCGCAGGACGGCGTGGTCAGCCCCAGCATCCCGCGACCGACGACGCCTCAGAATGCGCTGATCCGACCCCGTCAGACGTCCTATCAGGCCGTGAATGCCGAAATCGACGTGCCGATCACGGTCGACGGTCAGTCGGTTCGGGTGCCGGCGACGACGACACTAGCCGATATGGAGGAGGAGTTCAAGATCGATATATTCCGTATCTTCCGCCGCTTGCCCGGCGCTATCAAGGACCCGTCTACGGGAGTTGTCGATAACGTGTTTACGACCGGTTTGAAAGAGGTTTCGCAAACTTACAAAGGGGGTGCCGCAGCCGGTGAGATCGGCCCGATCGGTTCGGACGACCAACGGGGTATCAACCTGGTTCTGTTCGATCCGAGCCTGGGCCATCGCGAACAGGAGGTGGAAAACCTCAAGGCGTTCAATATCCTACCCGACCCAAGCCAAAGACCAGCTGTCTTACGCGAGCTGCTCGTCGCAAAATACGACCGCTATGACGCGTTCTAGGGGTGCGATGACCCGGTAACGCAGGTCGAGGAGATCGAACCCATGACCGCCTTCAGCCTCTTCGGTCTGTCGTGGACTTTCGAGAACGACGGTTTCGTCCTGCAACCCGGACCATCCGACAATCTTGGATCGCTTAAGGCCGATATTGCCGTGGTGGCCCGCACCGCCGACAAAGAGCCGAGCGCCACCCGGGTTTCGATCGACCTTGCCCTACCGCGACTGCCGGCGCCGTCCGCCCGGTTTCGAGCCGACCTGACGGTTCCGGTCGTTCGTTCCGGCGACAGGTTGGTGCTGGACGAGCGGCGATTGTCTGGACTCAGAGTGTTTCAGATCGGGCCCGAGGAGGACGGGTTATCGGCCATCGATCTGGGATTTCTGCCGGTACCGATATCCGCGCCCGGCGCGTATCTGCACCGGGACGGGAACGATGTCGCGATCGTTTTCGATACCGAGGGCGCGCGGCTCTTGGCCCCGGCCAGCGCGGAGCTCCCCTTGCAGGTCACCTTCGGCCGGGTTCGGGCCAAGGTCGACTTGGCGAACGCCCGTTTGACGATCGAGGCGGGTGCATTTCGCGCCGGTATTCGGGTCGACGGGTTCGCGCCAGCCATCGGTGTCCTGGGGTTGCTGACGGTCGAGTTCACATCAGAGCCGCTCACCCTGTCCCTCGCCAGACCGATCGACGACCTGCTGGAGATCGTGCTCGGGCCCGACGATCCGTCGCAACCGCTGCATCTGCATCCCGAGCATCTGGATCGCAGTCTGCCGACCGGCGCCCCGGTGGGCGGACAGGCGACCGCATCGACCCTGGCGGAGCGGGATGCTGATAGGGTCGCGTCGGTGAATGATGTGGTCCCCGCGGTGTTCGTGGAGAACTACAAGCTGAGCCTGGGGTTCACCCGGCTACGGAGAAGCGCGGGGCCCGTCCTGGCTCGAATCGGTTTGGTCCCGCACAAGTCGGGTACAAGGCTCGGTATCACTTGTCATGCGGCAGAGAATGAGATCGGAGGTTCCCTGACATTTCGGGCGGGCGGTGCCTCGCTTAGCGTGCGCGTGGGCAGCCCGAACATTCAGGATCCGGAGAACATCCCGGCTCTCGTCATCGACGCGATCGATCTCGACCGGGACGATGTGGCGGAGGAGATCCGGGGTGCTGTTCCGGGGCTAGTCGGCAAGCTTCGGGACGCAGATGAGTTGCGTCTCGCAGCCCTCAAGGTCGGTCTCGACCAGGCGGGCGATGTCGCCCGCTCCCTGGGTCGCGACGCGCGGCTTCTGGTTGAGGCTCAACTCGGCGTGCGGCAGACCGGCAGCCTCGCCGAGAACCTGGTTTCCTTTGAATCGCTCGCCGTGCTGGAGCGCCGGGCGGAAACGCCACATGCGAGCTACGAGCCCAGTTTTCGCGAAGCGACTCCGGGTCTCGGGGATGACAGAGTTGCCCCGCTCCGCTTCGCGGGTGGTCGGTTCCGCTGGCCCTTGGTCGACGTCGACCGACTGCGGGCGTTCAACTGGGCCCGGATCGCGAACGAGCACCTTTTCCTGCCACAACCGCTGGAACTGCTGCGCGCCCTGTTCGATTCGGGTGTCGAATTCTCGCAACACATCGACCAGCAGCCTTTTGTCGTAACCAAGACCGATCCAAACGGGGCGCGGAGGAGCCCATCGCCTATCGCTATCCGGTCGCTGACTGGTCGTTCGAAGACGTGTTCCACGATGTCATCGAACGCCTCGGCAAGGATGCGGTCCGCCAGCGGATGGACCGCTGGGTGATTGATGCCCAAAGCCAGGAGCCCCTGCCAAATATTGTACGCGGGTACCACTTGATCCCGCGCGAGCCTGCCGTTCGACAGGAGCTATTGAGGGGGAGCGGCAGCGAACTGTCGCGGGAACCGGTGGACGACCAGCCGTTCGAGGTGTTGAAGCGGAACCCAAGCGATGGAGAGCCTGTTATTATCGCCGAAGTCTATCCGGTGTCGGAGGGTTGGACGCTCCTGGAGAGCATTGTCCACGCGGCGATCCGGCGTCCGGCCTTGGTGCTGGGAGACCTGACGGCGTTCGCCACGCTCGGCAATGGCACACTCGCACTTGAACAGGCGCTCGCGGACCGGATCGCCGTTGCCGGGCGCCTGGCACTATTCGCCTTGCCGGAGCTGCTGGATCTGCACCTCGTTTTCCTGCGACCGGACGCGCGGCTCATCCTGGAGACCAAGGCCTTCGTCAAGATCGAGCTGGCCCCGCCGAGTGACGAGCCTTTCCGGACGGTGACGGTCACCCTCGAGGACGGAAGTCGCTCGACATTAGCACGGGGATATCCCAAACAAGCTTTCAGCCTCATTGAGGCGCTGGCGGATGCGCTGGCCGATATCGACAATCAGATCCAAGGCTTGCTGATCCCCGCCGCCACATCCCTCGGTGTCGCAAGGTGGTTGCCGGAGAACCCGCTCCGCCACGCGGTCTGTCAGCTCAACGACTTGATGCGAAATGTCAATGACGAGGGGCCCAGAGCGACTTTCGAAGAACTGCGCCACGCGACACGGGTCGCGATCGACAAGCTCGACCAGGCAGATACCGTCGAACGGGTCATCGAGGACATTGTACCGGTCGATCCGGATGCGCTTCCGGAGCCGGGGCGCCTCAACCCGATCGGACAGGTGCGTGCGCAGCTCGCGAAGCACAAGATCGCCTTCAACTTCAGCAGCCTGAAATTCGGCATCGAGATTGATCCGAGCGAGATCATCCCGGACAACCTGATCATCGATTGGACAAAGATCCGCCGGTCCTTCGACGACCTGTCGGAACTGCTGCCGTCGCGCCAGAACTGGTTCAAGCTGCCCTTTGTTGAGGGCCGTGCCGAGCTGCCGGGATGGGATCCGGAGAGCATTCTGAACTCGTTGCCGCTCGATGACATTTTCGACGATGGCAGTTTCGAGGCGGACGCGCTCCGAGACTTGCTTTGGGGCGAGGTGACAGAGACGATGGACGTCCCGGTTTTTCTGAAGCTCGAGTCCGGCCGCTCGCTTGAGGCGGTCATCAAGAACCTGCCGGAATCGCAGGCCGGCATACGGCGCAATATCGAGTTCCTGTTGAAGGGAGGGGTCGACCAGGAGGGGTCTGTCTTCGATTGACCGCTCATCGATCCCCTGGTGAACGCGCCGTCCTGGACCGGCGCGATCCTCTTGCAACCGGGCCTGCAGTTCCTGGAAAGCGGTCTCGCCGCGCTGCTGCCGGAGTTTCTCGCGAAACCTATGCGCTATGTGGCGTTGACCGCGCTGCGCAAGGATGGCCGGTCCGACGCCGAACGCGCCTCGGTCATGGGAACCTTCAGCTGCAAAGATCCCTATGCCCTATTCTTCGACGAGGGGATGGACACCACCGACGTCTTCTGAGGGACGCAGACAGTCGATCTGCGTTTCCGCGATCAGGAGATCCTCTCGTTCCAGATTCTCGGTACCTTGCTGATCCGGAAATTCCTGGTCGACAACATCGACAACAAGAAGAAGAACAAGTCCGACAAGAAAGTCCGTGGATCGGTGAAGTTCGAGATCCTTGGCCGCTTCGAAAGCGCGGGCGCGGACAGCAATCCGACGAACAAGGATCGGATCATCTTCGAGGCGACCTCCGAGAACCCGATCGTGATCGAGGTCAACCGCTTGTTCATCAAGAAGGTGACGATTTCCGGCGTGCGGGTAGAGATCGGCGGGCTGGGTAATAAGGGGGCGCCGGATACCCCGTTCGAGATCGACGGCGACTTGAAACTGGAGAAGCTACCCGCCGGCGGCGATTTGCTGCAGATCAACATGAGCAAGCCCATCCGGTTCGAGAAGCTCCGGCTGCCGCTGATACCGGGCTCGGCCGCCGTGGACTGGGAATGGCCATCGCTGGCCTTGCCGGTCAAGCAGGCCCGTCCGCTCCGACTCGGTCCGATCGGCTTCTCCATCGAACGCATCGGGTTCGGCTTGCCGGAGGTGTTTGATGGTGGTCTAGACATCCTTGGCCACGATTTGGACCTTGAGAAGGGATTCCCATGGATCGATCTGAAAATCGGGCTGTTCAAATACCCCGAGCTCAACCCCAAGGCCGGCCTGCCCTTTGGCTTCAACTTGGTCCTCGGCGTACCGGACATCGCCAACGGCAAGGTCAAGGCGACGCTCAAGGGCCTGGATTTCGATAAGCTGGACATCGATCTCTTCCGCTTCATCCGCCTCAAAGCGAAGAACTTCGAGATCGGCTCGCCGTCCGGTCCGCTCGGCGGCGAGGTGAACACGTTGAGCTGGCTGCTCGCGCAGGATGTCGAGCTGGAGATCCTGGGCCGCAAGATCGTCGACAAACTTTCGGTTTACGTCGTCTCACGCGGCGGCAAATACGCCTTCATCGCCTATCTCGAGGATGTCTTCGACGGCGAGTTGGTATCGATCAATTGGGTGCTGCTGGCCAATAGCTGGCCGCTCGGTCCGGTCGCCCCGCTCCTGTTGGGGCTTCAGGACGCAACCAGCGGCGACCTTTACAAGGCAATCAAAAAGCAGGTTGTAGCCGCCGCGAGCAACCCGGGGCTGATCGTCGGCGGCCATATGGCCGGACGCTGGGGCTTCGGCCTGGGCCTCAGCATCATGAAGGGCGTCTTCCGCGTCAAACTCCTGGTCATGGACGGCGGCACCATCGGGCTGATGATCGATGCGCTGCTGCTGCGCCGCGTGTTCGGCATCGAGGGCATCGCCGTCGCCTACATTCGCGGGAATACGCCGGAAGAAGACCAGTTCTGGGTCGAGATCGGTATCCCTGGATTCCGGATGACCGCCTTCAACTTCCTCGGCGGGAGGTTTGGCTTGCGGGCGTTCCTCAACGGCTCCTTCGAGTTCGATGTCGGTTTTCCGTGGTTGCAGTCCGGCATTCGCCGGTGGGATCGCGGACTCGGATTCAATGTCGGGATCTATGTCGGCCATGCCGGATGCTATATCCGCTATCTGAATCAGCGCTCCGCCGATGGAAACGGGCGGGAGATCACGGTCGGCGGCGGACTCGGGCTGGCCGTGGGCTACGGGCGGTCCTTCGATTTCTCCGTCGTGAAGGCCTATGTCGGCATTGAGATCTACGCCATTCTCGAAGGAAATTTCACGTTCAAGATCAGCGGATTGCCTGCCTTACCGGGAAGCCGGGGGACGTCCTCCCGGGAACTTTCGACCCACGACGGCGGATTACCGGATCTAGACCTGAAGAGCCTGGAACTTCGGGGCATCATCGGAATTGTGGTATGCGGCTCGGCCGAACTCGATGTCTGGGTCCTGCATGTGCGGTTCGAGGTGCATGTGTTCGCCGAATCGGAAACCCGTCTCACCTACGACCTCGAGAACCCACCGGCCCTCGTCCAGTTCTCCTTCCGCTTCGGGATGACCTACAGCGGAGCCTGCAAAGTCGGCTCCGGCTGGTTCAGCTTTACCTTCGAAGTAAGCGTCCGGGTCACCATGGAATTCCAGGGCGAGATCGAACTATGACGCGCGCCGAAGAACCCCTCCCGGCCCCCGTGAACCGCTGGCCGTGCCGCAGCGTATCGAGAGGAACAGCGCCATAATTATCATCGGGGCCCCCGATTTCTTCGTACCGCGCTGGTCTACGGATAGCGATCGGTTTTTCCTGTTCTTCCAGCCCTATCTGATCGCCGACAAGCCGGCGGCTGGCCAGCCGCTGCTCGCGCTGGCGGACTATTTGGACAGGCTCAAGATCGACAGCGGGGGCGATGCGCTGAGCTCCTGGCGGCTTATGACCCCCGACGACGCGCCGTTGCTCACTGCGCAGCCCGACGATCCGAAGGTGGCGGTGCCGGTTCCGGCGCTGAAAAACTTGGCGTTTTCCCTCAGCCTCGAAGCCACGATGGATGCCAAACACGAGAACTGGGTTCAACTGGTGCCGTCCATCCAACGGAGCTTCGCCGATTTCGGCATCCTGGAGAGCCACCGCCGCTATATCGAGGCGAACGGATCTACCGCCGCGAGTTCGCCGCGACACGCACAGTCACGATCGGTGACAGGACGATTGAGGCGCCGGTGGTGGCGCCGGATCGACGACCCAAACGCGGCGCTGCCACAGAACCCCGCCGATTTCGATGGCAAGCCGTACAGTGTGTTTCTTGCCACCCAACTGGCGCAGCTCGGCTGCGTGCCGGGCCGGGCGGACGATACCGTCGACCAGATCCAGCGCATCGAACGTCAATTGATGATGACGTTCCTCTTCGGTCGCACCTTTCGTCGCTACGCGGACGACCAGTCGCCCATCCTGTTGGATGCGACGACCAATGGCGACCTCGGAGCCGTCTTCGAATCCGTCGACCTGAAACCGGGAGAGGATCCGTTCGCGATCACCGACTTCAGGCGTAAGCGGTTGGATTTGTTCTCGGTTTGCGGTCTCAGCTTCCCGCTGTTGAGTCGACGGGAACTGCGGGACGCACTTGAAAGTCATCTCGACACCATCGATGGTCAGAGGCCCGACGACTGGCGGCCGCGCATCCGGGTGAGGATCGGCCATTCCGGCAACCGAGACCCGGAGATCATTGGCCGGGATGACCGTCCGGGAATGCCGGACGCGGACCGCGATCCGGTGTCGGATCTGGTCTGGGGTCTGTTCGAAGCGGCCGACCCCGGTCCGAACGGACGGCCGCTCGCCATCGCCGACAAGATCATGGTGCAGCCGATCCCGGACCCCGACCTGCCACCCGAAGAACGCGTCGTCCCGCCGCCGAACGAGACCGTTTTTGCGATCCCGAAAACCCGGGGTCTGATCCCGTCGCCGATCTTCTCGGCCTTGCACGGGGGGACCGTTTTCCTGGAGGACGTGGAAGGTGAGGCGGACGACTTCGTGAGTCAACCTCGCGGTCGGCGGCGACCGCTTTTCGAGCCGCTGCGCACCGCCGAGTTCGAACACTTGTCGACCCTTTTTCCCGGTGACCGACCGCCGGGCGCCGAGACCATCATCGCCCGCCCGCGTCTGGCCATTCCGGGGCATTTCAGGGCCTATCGCGGTTATCCGCTGCCGAGCACCGACGCGTCGGGCGAGCCGGCATTACTTCAGTTCATATCGGACCGGGTGCTCGACGCCACGGTGCGAGACGCCTTGCGGAAAGCCCTGCGCCTATCCGGCGACAATGCCCATCACCGGCATGTCGGGATCCTGGCACCCGGCCGGACCCGGGACGGGGGCGACTCTGCCGATTTCAGGGGCGACGCGGCGGGCAAGTTCGTCCGCTTCGCGGTGCTGGACGCCGACGGCCAGGAACAAACCGACACATCGGACAATGCGCCCGATACTGTCTTCACCACGGTCCTGTTCTTCGACAATCTGTCCGCTGGCCATCTCGCCGCCCTCACCGGTGAGAGCTGGCTGGTGATGGACACCCCGAACGCCGCCCAGCCCTCGACGATCGAACTTGCCCGCGTCGTCAGGCCTCCGCAGGAGGAGCCGGACGTCCATGACGACACGACGATGGTCCAGTGGACCTCCGGCGCAGATGCTTGGCGAGCCCTTGGCGATGCGCCCTTTAACATAATCGTCTGCGAGGCGGTCACCCTCGACCGGCGTCCGGTGGCGAGCTTGCGCATCCGCGGCGCTTTCGACTTCGCCTTCGCGCGCTCGGCGCGGCGGTTGCGGCTACCGCTCGATGTCTCGATCGAGGCCGCGTCCGCGAACGACCGGTTGGCAAACCTGCTGCGCGACGATCTGATCAATTACAAGCAGCTGAACGTCTATATGCGTTGGGAGACCGAACGGCCCGAGGCTGCCCGTCTGCTGAACGCTGACACCGTACACCTGCCTTTCTACGACAACAATTTCATCGCCGACCCGGCAAACCCGCCAGCGGTGACCCGTCGGCGCTACGCTTATGTTCTGACCGACGAGCGGGAATCGGAACCGGCGAGCGAGGTGGAGCGTTTGGCCACGCTCTATCCCCCGGTACCGCCGTCGCTCGCCACCCACTTCGCGCCGCTTTACGACGAAGCAACTTGGCCGCGGGTCCTGCCCGACCTGCTGCCTCGGTTGTCCGAACTCGACCGGCCGCCGGGGACCAAGCGGGTCCTGCATGTAGGCTTCACCCACCAGTACGGCACCATGCTGTTCGGCCGCAGGGATGACGGCAATGGTCGGACGGAACTGTGGTCGGATGCGTTCACACCCTGGATCGATTGGCCGATCGTCGATCCCGGAACCATCGCCTGTCCCGACGAAACCCTGGTCGTGAACGGGGGTGAGGACGTGGCCCTAGGCGAGCCGACCTATTGGGATCTATTGGCCGCGCTCAACCGCCGCACGGCTGACCGGATCACCCAGATCCTGGTCGGGGCCGGGTTTCCCTTGCCCGATGGCGAAGTCCTGTCTCCGGACGGCATCGGCTTCCTGCCGAACTCGGCGCTTTGGCGCTTGTGTTTCGGCAGGGGCGAGGCGCTCAATGGCACAGTCTATCAGCTCCGGTCAACCGAGGCGGATGACGGCTTCAGCTTGAGGGTGGTCCGAGAGGGCCGACCGCTGATCGGTTTCAACATCGAGCCGCCGAGCCAGGGCCAAACCGGCTCGGAGTTGCGTCTGGTGGTTCGAGGCCGCTTCCTCCGGGACCCGGACGCGGGCGGCGACCAAGGTCCGGCGCGCGAGCGCGGGACGATGACGGCGCTTCGCCGATTGGCGCTGACCGCGCGGCGGGCCCGCCGCGATCTCGTCGAGACGGAGGCGATCGATCTCTGGCTGGACCTGCTGGTGTTCGACCGTTGCCTCGGAACGCCGGCGAACCCCGACCCGACGGTTCCGGTTCGCCATCCAGAACTGTTCCGCGACAAGCTTGAGTCCGTGCTGCAAACGGACGTCAACGGTTGCTCTCTGCCCGGACTCCGGGTCTGACTCGAGGGAGCGAAGCTCGCCGAGTTCCTCGATCTTCTCAACCGTGAAGAGGATGATGAGATTCTGTTGCCGATCCTCTACCGAAGTCAGCCGGTGCCGGTGGGGACCATCGCCTCCCTCGTCGAGTGTCGGATGGTCGTCAGGCGCAATACCGCCGCGGTCCCATCGCCGGCGACTGCCTATACCATCGTGATGCCGAAGATCGGCCCCTCGGCGTCAGGGCTTGAGCATCTGAATTTCAACACCCTGTCCAACCCGGATTAGACGGAGCGGGAGCGCGGGTTCACCGTGCTCTCGCGCCAGCAAGTCGGGATCGGCTCCGTCGCCGATACCGAGCTACCGCCGGTGGATCGGGCCTTCCGGGCGTATCTAGACAGTTTGCGGGAACTCCGCACCTATCTGCGCCCCGAGAGCGATCGGACGCTGGAGTTCCAGGCGACGGTCGCCGCGCTGTCCGGTCGCGACCGGGCGCTGGCGCCGCGCGGCTTTACCCAGGAGCCTGGGCACCGGATCCGCCATGGGATCGTGCCGTTCGCCTTCCTGCCGCCGTTGCGTCACCCGGCGCTGGAGGAGCAGACGGAGCGTTTCGTCATGGAGTCCGTCCGCGTCCTCGCGGCCCTTCACAATCTGGAGCTCAAAAGCTTTACCGAAATCGCCTCGACCGAAGACTGGCGTGCGATGCTGGATCGGCTTGATGCCCAGGCCTTGAACATCGCGGAGATGCGCGTTGCGATGGCGGGCACCCTGCAGCCGATCTCGGACCCCGACGCGGCAGGAGGGGCCAGCGCCGACAACCTATCGCATGCCCTTACCAAGGCCTGGCGCCCGGAGGGAGTGGCAACAGAAGCGAGCCTGACGCCGCCGCAGAGAACTGCGCTCGCCGCGATGTGTGACGACCTGCGCTACTACCCACAGGCCAAGGCACTGCTGATGCATGCGTTGACCAGGTTCGGTCCGGACGGTGCGGAGGACAGACGGGTCGCCGACGGATTCCACGACCTGGAGATCGTCAAGGATATCACCGAGGAGAATGTCGGCGATGACCGAGTGGCCGGACTGGACATCGACCGCTTGATTATACCGGCGCCGGGAACTTCTCGGTTCCCCAGGGTCTCGACGAAGATACTCGGCTATTCGTGGTCCCCGATCTCCTAGACGACAAAACCTACGACAATGAGTTCTCGGTCGACGAAATTGACTACCGCTCGAGCGAAGAATTCCTGGAGGCGCAGTCCCTGTCGTTGGTGACCGTGATTCGGGACGCCGAAGCCCGATCGATCCTGCGGCAGATGCCGAAGGAGGTGTCGATCCGTCCAAGCGGTCAGGGTGGCGAGACGGTGGATGCGACGCTGGCTGAGTTATTCGCCATTCACGGGCTTGCCATCGAGGGCTGGCGGATCGAGTTGCAGGGCAACGCCCCTCTCGGCGACCGGCTGGCCGCGTTCACGGCCGACCGGGGCGAGATCCTCGAGCACCAGGGGCTTCCGAACGACCCGGTGCAATACGACCCTGGTGACCCTAACAACCCTAACGTGGCTGTCGACTGGATCGATGCCGAATGGGTGCTGGATCCCGATACGCCTGAAAATACCCAGCAGGATCGGTCGGTGGAATACGTGCTGCGCACGGTCCGGGACCAGATACCTATCGACTCGATACTCGACGACAAGGACACTCCGCCGCCGCCGGATCTCGCCGTTTTTCGGCGGCGCAAGCGCCCCAACCCGGTCTTCGCCCTGCGCGACGACGGTCTGGACCTTCCCATCGGCCGTTTTCCACCAGGCCCGAAGGCCCTGATACCGCTGGTCGCGCGTCGTCTGCCGACGCGTCCGATCGTCGGACTGGTTGACAATTGATCGGCGGCACCTTCGGCTTGGGTCCCGATGGCCAAGACGACGGAGACGGTGCGCTTCTCCCCAGCCTGGAGACGATTCGGGACCTGGTCGCGCGCGGCAGCGATGGTATTTGGGCCGCCGGTCAGGAGAAACCGGTCTATCGCCGGTCGGGCCCGGTCTTCCGCAGCCCGGACTGGGTTCACAAGAGCAAACGGCCTCTAGACCTCGTGGCCGTCTCGACCCTCGTGATCCTCACGCCTGACGAGGAGGGGCAATTAAACCGCGACCAGCTCCTGGTCCGGGACGGTGTGGTCGGAGACACGGGGTTCGGTGCCCCACCCCCGGATTGGCCGAGCTTTGCGCTGGACCCGGCGAAGCAGGACATCCCGCCACAGGGTCCCCCCAAGGCCAGGCTCAAGGAACGGCTGATAGGCGTGCTGGACGAGATCGCCGAGAAAGGCGTAGCGGCACTGAACCACAATACGGTATTGCGCGAATGGTACCAGGAGCCGCCGCGTCAGCCCGACAACTATGAGATCCAGGCGGTTTATTCGTTCGATGATGACCAAACTACCGGCGCATGACCCCGAGATCCAACAATGGGCCAACCTCCGCATCCCGTTTACCAAGCGGGAAGGGCGATCCGAGATCGACGTCCAGGCTTTGGAGGACCAGTTCGACGGGCAGCCGGCGAACAGCGATCCGATTTCCATCACCAGCCGGCCGTTGCTAATCAGCCTATTCCAGGCGGATCCGCCAGCCGGCGAAGCGATTACCAATCGCTATCTCTTGGCTTTCGAGCAGATCGCCCTGGCCTCGCGACCCCATGCGCGGATGGCGTTCCGGATGGCGAGGAACCGTCCGTTTCGCCTCAAATCCGCCCTGGGCCAGGATGCCTTTGCCATCGACGAACGGTTCCAGCGGTTTACCGTGCCGGTCGCGCGCGGCGCCGAGGGGACCGTGACCGCCCGTATCGATGTGCTCGATCCCGAGGATTTCCGGACCTATGCCAGCGAAGACCTGGAGGAACCAGTGCCCCTGCCGCTGCCGTCGTCCGGGGGCGGTGACGCCGGTTGGAGCGTCGCGGATCTGCTGGACCATATCTCGGACTATTTCGGGCGGAGCCAGGCGAAGGACGAGGCGGATCGCCGGGAGAAGGGGTTCGCGTCCCACCAGAACCTCACTGAGCGGACCGTGCGGGTCCTGGTCTACTCCTTCGACCGCAACCCGGCTCCGACGCTTCGCTTCGCTGCCGAAGAGCAAGGCGGCTTGGTGGAGGTACCGGTGACGAGGCCGGAGGGATGTGTCCGCCCGCACACCGAGGTGGTCCATGTCTTCCGGTTCAACGAGGAGGGGGCCAGCAACGATCCGATCCTGGTGGACGGTCCGCGCGAGAATTTCCTGGTGGATGTCTCTTTCGCGATCGAGGACGGCGCGTCCGATGAGGCGCCAGCAGGCACGGTGTTTCTGGAGTTCAAGAACCTTCGGGCCCGGCGCATGCCAGCCTAGCGGAGAAACGCCATGGTCGAGGAAGCGATAATTCCCGAGGATCCGAGCTTCTGAAGCCGGTCGGAAACCGACCTCAGACTGCGCGGCTGGGTGACCGTGAAGCTGAAATCACCGCCGGCGACAGGGCCGAGCAAGGTCTTGGTGCCGCGTGGTACCCGGGTGGTTCGCATCGAGCCGAAAGATGACGACAGCCGCGATTTCTTCCGCTTCGTCGACAATGTCGTCGACTATCAGGTTCCCTTGATCGGCAAGGAAGCGTCGATCCGGAGGAAGGACGGCATCTGGTCGATCTTCGCCGGTGACTCCTATATTCAGGACAAGATCGAATTCATCGATGCGGCGATAATTGAAGTCACTTACTATACCAACACTTGTTACAGTTCGGACGGTCTGAGATTCTTTGAAGACTGCGAGGTCAAGGTGTTCGCGGCCGGAAACACGCAAAAGCCCCTCTTTGTTTTTCCAAAGGTTCTGACCGAGTGCACGGATTGCAATGGTACGGGCACGGAGAAAGCCCTTCCCTTGGTTCTGCATCATGCCAAGGACCCTATGCGGATCTTCGCGCGGCCGATGTATCTGCGAAAGAATCTGAGCAACCCTTACAGTAAGTACTTTGACTATGCAGGGATGTGGTTTGTCATGTTCGAGCTGACGGCCCAGAGAAAGTTCATGCCCGGCAGACCATCGGTTCCGCACAGCGGCTTGACCTATTGGAGGCGTGGACACCGCTTCGCCCTACACCCGGGCAATGCGACGGCTGGCTGCGTGACCGTCCGGGCACCAAATGACGAGAAGGGCATCCCCAAGCAGCCCTATGACGAGATGGTCGAGTACTTGCTGCGCTGCCGCACCGGCCGGGCGTCCGAACAGGATCCTCTGCGCTACAAGGCCGTGGCCCAGATGATTTTCAAGCGAAATGACAATCCACCTGTCCGCTAACCATCTGAAACATATGGATCATCAGGGACTATTCGGACACTGCCTGCCGGGATTTCGCTGCGGCGCCCGCTTCCGGCTTCAGATCGGCGACAGCTGACATCCAGAGGACCAAACCCCGACGCGTCGGCATACCAATTCGCCCGCGCTGAAGCTGTGCTGCATCCGGGGGATAGCCGATGCCCAAGCCTCCTGAATGCACGGGGCCTGATGTTCTATTCTCCTGGAGCCTGCGCGCTATGTTCGCCATCGTCTTCCGCACCGACGGTGATGTGTGATGTGCGCACTCAGCCGCCAAGCGACCGCCTGGACCGAGCGGCACAATGCCGACCAGGTCGGCGTTGACTGACAGTTCACCACCGAGAATGCCCGGACCAAGCTCAAGCATCTATACCCGCAATATAAGGCGAAATGACATATTGGATCAGATTGGTAAGCTATGGAAAGCCGACAGGTTCCAGCCGAGCATAGGCCACCACTAACCACTTGGCGCCTACGGCCTTGAAGTTGACCTGGATGCGGGCGCTGGTTCCTTTCCCCTCGCTGTTGATGATGGTTCCTTCGCCGAACTTGGGGTGCAACACCCGTTGGCCAAGCTGGAATCCGCCCGCGGCGGGACCGGATGTGCCTGCTCCCGGCGCGGTGACCGGTCGTACAATCCCGCTGGCGCGGACCTCCTCGATCAGTTCCGCCGGGATCTCGCGCAGGAAGCGGGACGCGAAGGGATAGCTCTCGCTGCCGTGCAGGCGTCGGCTCTCGGCGTGGGTGAGGTACAGGTGGCGCATGGCGCGGGTCATGCCGACGTAGCACAGGCGGCGCTCTTCCTCCAAGCGCTCCGGGTCGTCCGCGGACATGCTGTGGGGAAAGAGGTCCTCTTCCATCCCCGCGATGTAGACGATGGAGAACTCCAACCCCTTGGCGCTGTGCAGGGTCATGAGCTGTACCTTGTCCTCGAACGGGTCCGCCTGAGCTTCCCCTGCCTCCAGGGCTGCGTGGGACAGGAAGGTACCGAGGATATCGCCTTCATCGTCCGCCATCTCGTGGGCGAAACGGCGGGTGGCATTGACCAGCTCCTCCAGGTTCTCGATCCGGTCCACGCCCCGGCCGTCCTTGGCCTTTTCGTAGTGCGCGGGCAGGCCGCTGGCCTCGACGACTTGCGCCGTCAGATCCGGGAGCGCCATATCCCGCGTCGCTTCCCGCTGGGTGTCGATGAGTGCGCGGAACCGGTTGATCGCCCCTGTGGCACGGGGGGAGAGGGAGCCTGCCGCTTCCAGGTCCACAGCGGCCTGCCACAGGGAGCAATGTGCCTCGCGGGCCTGGATGCGCAGGATGTCCAGGGTCTTGGCGCCGATCCCCCGCGGCGGGGTATTGACCGCGCGCTCGAAGGAGGTGTCGTCCTCCGAGTTGGCCAGCAACCGCAGATAGGCCAGGGCGTCCTTGATTTCGGCGCGCTCGAAGAAGCGTAGCCCACCATAGACCCGGTAGGGGATCTGGACCTGGATCAAGGCCTCCTCGAACAGTCGGGACTGGGCGGTGGTGCGGTAGAGGATGGCGCACTCGGAGCGGCGGTAGCCTTCTTCCTGCGTAAGCTTACGGATGCTTTCCACCACGAACCGGGCCTCGTCCACCTCGTTGAAGGCGGCATAACGGCGGATGGGCGCCCCGGCGGTGTCTTCGGTCCACAGGTTTTTGCCGAGCCGGGTCGGGTTGTTCGCGATCAAGGCGTTGGCGGCACTCAGGATATTGCCCGTGGAGCGGTAATTCTGTTCGAGACGCACCACCCTGGTCCCCGGATAGTCCCGCTGGAAGCTCTGGATGTTCTCGACCTTGGCCCCGCGCCAACCATAGATGGATTGGTCGTCGTCGCCGACCAGGAACAGCTTGTCCCGGTCGCCGGCGAGCAGGCGCAGCCAGGCGTACTGGATGGCGTTGGTGTCCTGGAACTCGTCCACCAGGATATGGGTGAAACGCTCGCGGTAGTGGTGGAGAATGTCCTGGCGGTCGCGCAGCAGCTCATGGGTGCGCAGCAGCAGCTCGGCGAAGTCCACCGTGCTGCCGCGCTTGCAGGCGCTCTCGTATTCCGCGTAGATCTCGCGCATGCGGCCGAGGTAGAAGTCGTCACCGCTGTCGATGTGCTCGGGCCGCAGGCCTTCATCCTTCTGCTTATTGATGAAGCCCTGACACTGGCGCGGCGGCCAGCGGGCCTCGTCGAGATCCATCGCCTTGAGGGTGCGTCGGATCAGGCGGTACTGATCGTCGGAATCCAGGATCTGGAATTGCTGGGGCAGCTCGGCGTCCTGCCAATGGGCGCGCAAAAAACGGTGGGCGAGGCCGTGGAAGGTGCCGACCCACATGCCCATCACCGGCCCCTGGAGGAGCTCCTCGATGCGGGTCCGCATCTCCCGCGCGGCCTTATTGGTGAAGGTGACGGCGAGGATCGTCCAGGGTCTTGCCTGTTCCACCTGGAGCAGCCAGGCGATGCGGTGTACCAGGACCCGGGTCTTGCCGCTGCCAGCCCCCGCAAGCACCAACAGGTTGCCGGGCTGTGCGGTAACTGCCTCGCGTTGCGCGTCGTTGAGCTGGTCGAGGATATGGGAGACATCCATCCGGGCATTCTACCAAAGCCTCGGCAGGGATTCGGAGATAGGGTGCCCCCTCACGACCGCATTGTGGTAGTGATTAACAGTTAAGTGGTAACATGGTCAAAGGTCGATAAGAACTCTGTATTATAGTGGTGTAAAAAGAGTATCCAGATTCCGGGCCATGGAGGCATCATAAAAGGGTAAAGTCGGCTCGTGATCTCCCGCGACGGAATCCGAGATACCAAACGTTGGGTCGTCAAGATCGGCAGTGCCTTGCTCACTAGAGACGGCCAAGGGGTTGATCGGACGGTCCTTGCCCCGTGGGCCGATCAGGTAACCGGATTCCTGCGCAACGGGGGCGAGCTGGTGATCGTCTCGTCAGGCGCCGTCGCCGAGGGTATGGCCCGCATGGGTTGGACCCGACGCCCCAGATCCCTGCATGCGCTGCAGGCCGCCGCCGCCATCGGCCAGATGGGCCTGATCCAGGCCTACGAGGTCTGCTTTCAGAAACGCGGTATCCACGCGGCGCAGATCCTGCTCACGCGGGAAGATCTGGCCGACCGGGGGCGCTACCTGAATGCCCGCAGTACCCTGCTTTCCTTGTTGCAGTTCCGGGTGGTGCCGGTGGTAAACGAGAACGATACGGTAGCCACGGACGAGCTGAGGTTCGGGGACAATGACACCCTGGCTGCCCTGGTCGCCAACCTGATCGAGGCCGATCTGTTGATTCTACTCACCGACCAACCCGGTTTCTGTGACCGTGATCCCCGCTTGGATCCGGACGCCGGACTCATCTCCGAAACCCGGGTCGACAATCCCCGACTCGACGCCGTAGCCGGCGGCAGTGTCAGCGGATTGGGTCTCGGCGGCATGGTAACCAAGGTACGCGCCGCGCGGCTCGCGGCCCGTTCAGGGACCGCCACCGTCATCGCGCCGGGAAAGGAGGATGACGTGCTGCGGCGGGTCGGCGCGGGTGAGCGGATCGGGACTCTGCTGACCCCGGTCCAGGGGCCCCAGGCCGCCCGCAAGCGGTGGTTGGCCGGTCAGCTCCAGGTCCGGGGAAGGCTTATCCTGGATGCCGGTGCGGTGCATGCCCTACGGGGACAGGGCAAGAGCCTCCTGGCGGTGGGAGTCAGGGAGGTGCAAGGGACTTTCCAACGTGGCGAGGTCGTCGCCTGTGTCGACGAGCAGGGCCGTGAGATCGCCCGCGGGCTTGTCAATTACGATGCCCTGGAATCGGATCGCATCAAGGGCCACCCCAGCGCCAGCTTCGAAGGTATCCTGGGCTATCTGGACGACGAAGAGCTTATTCACCGGGATAATCTTGTGCTACTTTGAGGGCACCTTAAGAAATAGGGTGGTGCTGGAATCTGTAGGATAGGGCACGAGGCCACTCTAAGCTTTGCCTTCCCTATCATCCTATGGATTGCAGCACTACCAAAAATAGGGTGGTGTTCTAATTTTGTTACTGCCGAATATAAAGCGCCCTGAAAACTCCCTGCCATGGGGTTTTCAAGACATCCTATAAACCGGAAACAACAAAGTTAGAACACCACCCTTTTCAAGGTACCCTATTGCATGTTGGGCGCCATAATCAGAGTTCATGAGTTATCGAATTCACATTGACGAGTCAGGAACACACGATGATCGGTATCTGATCATTGGAATGCTGTTTGTTCCCGAACATGGGGCGTTGCACGCAGAACTGTGCAAGTGCAAGGATGTCCATTCCTACTTTAATAGATCTCCCAAGTGTTCGCATAAATATCGCGAAGTGCACTTTACGAAGTTCCGTAGTCCCACGGACTGTTCGATTGGAAAAATGTGGATTGGCTGTTTTGTCAAGCACTCGTGTTTCTTCCGCTCGGTTGTTATCGATTGGTCAATTTTTGATGGTAAGTATTTTGGAGATCCATTCGAGCCGATGGCACTGAAAAAACGGAGAGCCTATAAGAAATGGGCGGAAATGCCACTCCAGCCGGAACTTTCGACACCCGGAGTATCGGAAGTAAGAAATGCCAGTTTATATCTTGACCCTCTTCGGATCATGTACGGATATGACGTTATTGGCCACCTGAAGAATCGTTTTTGCGGAGATTATGAAGGTGAAAACCTGTACATCAGGCAATTCCAACATACCGATTCTGCCAAGGACGCCAACCAGTGTTTGCAGTTGTGTGATCTTCTCACAGGGTGCCTGTACCAAGAGCTTTGTCCTAGGACAAAAAGCGTGAAGATCAACGTGCGGGATTACTTAAAGACCGCTCTTGTAGCGTTTGGCGTGAGGGAATTTAGGCCTGAGTTTTAGAAGGGACATGCGCCCACAATGCTTCGTAAGCATTTCCCGAAGTACAGCGCTTGGTTTTGGAAGCCTACGGAAGAGGGGAAGAAAAAGCGCGGGCGAAAATGCCTGAAATAATGCAAAATCAATTGCTTAAAAGAAAAGAACTGCGATGGGCCAGCTGTCACCGGCGATGGGGATAACCCCAACCCTCGACTGGCGCTCCAGACTTCGGTTCATAATTTAGTTTTCGGGCCCACAGTTGTCAACCTGCAAGAGCCAGAGACAGATGATGCCGTGAAAAACTTCATCGAGCTGATCCAGGGGTGTCTTACCGATGTCCGGGAGATCATGCCCTGGGACCTGGAAGGACGCCTGCAGGAAAACCCGGAGCTGCTGATCCTGGATGTGCGCGAGCCCTATGAGTTCGACGCCATGCATATCTCCGGTTCCCTCAATGTCCCCCGCGGTATCCTGGAATCCGCCTGCGAGTGGGAATACGAGGAGACGGTACCGGAGCTGGTGCAGGCACGGGAGCATGAAATCGTCGTAGTTTGCCGCTCCGGGCACCGGAGCGTGCTCGCTGCCCATTCCATGCAAGTGCTAGGGTACAAGGACGTGGTCTCCCTTCGGACCGGGCTGAGGGGCTGGAAGGACTATGAGCAACCCCTGGAAGATGCTCAGGGTTGGCCCGTCGATCTCGACGACGCGGACCTGTACTTTGCGCCGCGGGTCCGGCCCGATCAGATGAAGCCTGCCGCAGGCTAAGAGGCTGTCTAACAACTAAGCCATTGATTTTCATAGAACCGTACCCGTAGCCCACCGGCCAGGTATAGTATTTGGTGGACACAGCCCCCCTACGGGTTCCGTTCATCGAGCCGCAACTTAAAACGATGCGGAAAAGGGCCACAATCAGACCCCAAGCGGTGAATGTCAACAGCCCCTAGTACAGATGCTCCCGATTACCGATAACATTGAGCGAGCAGGATCTTCACGGGAAAGTTAGCCGCAAATCAACGCAACGGGTAAAGAAACGTTGCTTGTTCCCATGCTCCAGCGTGGGAATACCGCCTTGGCTGCTCCAGCGGCCAGGTTTGGTGACGCTGGAGCGTCAAGACTTGCTCCCACGCCGGAGCGTGGGAACCAGATGAGGTGGGCACAGCCCACCCTATAGGTTAGTTAGTTCTTATACAATCTCTAAGAAGGTGTACGAAAAGAATGGACCATCATTTTTGGATATTGCAACCAATTGAAAATAAAGGAAACGTGAAATTGCGATATTCCGTTTTCACACCACAATGGTCCACGGAGAGACTTTTCGTACACCTTCTAAGGCAAGCGCGTATAAAACTTCCCGAGCAGGATTCATGTGATGCGTCGTTTTTCCTTCATCCGGAGCCGGAAATCCATGAGTGACAGGTCTATCAATCGTCCCATCCTGCAGTTTCCCGCCGGTACTTGGTTTGGGCACACGTCGGCGTTTGAGCTCCAGCCTATGTTCATTCGACATCCGCGTCGGTTTGGTCTTCTTACGCGGTTTTGGTTGATGACTGGCCTTGCGTATCAGCTCGACCAGGCGCTCCAGGGCATCCTCCCGGTTGCGTTCACGGATGCGAAAACGGTGGGCCTCGAGCGTGAGAATACCTGCATTGCTCACCCGGCGGCCGGCGAGGTGAATCAGTCGCCGCTTGACGGGTACCGGACGGATCGAGAACGCCCGATGTCGAACCGCAGCTGGACCGCGGTTGTGACCTTGTTGACCTTCTGACCACCGGGACCGGGGGAACGGATGAAGCGTTCCTCGAGCTCCGACTCGTCGAGACAAATGCCTGGGGTGATGGGGATTACGGAGCTAGGGGGTATTCTCAATTAGTGTTCTAACTTTGTTTTTCAGGGTTCAATAGGACTTCTAAAATGCCCTTGGATCCACCAGACACGTCAAAATGGTTTTATTGCTGGTCGCTAGTAAAAACTATGGACTTTAGTCCAAGGGCTTTAGTATTCTCTTGGCGATGAGACCGAAGAAGCACGCAACCCATGCGGTCTACAATCTGAAGGTTCATCTGGTATGGATCACGAAATACCGCTATAAGGTACTAACCAAGGATGTCGGGAAGCGAGTGCGGGCGTTGGTTCGCCAAACTTGTGATGCGAAAGATATCGAAATCATCTCGGGGGTAGTCAGCAAGGATCATGTGCATCTCTACATCTCCTATCCCTCGAGGTTATCGGTTAATGAGATTGTGAAGTCACTCACAGGAAGAACCTCTCGTAAGATCCAACAAGAATTCCCACATTTGAGGAAGCAGTATTGGGGGCGTCACTTTTAGGCCATCGGGTATGGTGCATTCAGTTCGGGACATGTTACAGATGATATTACCAAAGAGTATATCAGGAAACACCGAGAGCATATGAATCATTATGATGATGACTTTCCAGTCGAATGAACCCTGACTTTTAGTCATCGTGGACTGACTTTTAGTCTGAGGCGTTCAGTCGGCTTTAGCCGAAACAACGACTTTCAGTCGCACCCCAGACTATGGACTTTCAGTCCATAGTGGTTGATAGTATTTTATTTCTTTGAAAAGGAAGGGGGGTTAGGTTTGAGAAAAAGTATTAAGGAAAATTTAAAACGCACCTCATTCTTAAGAAAGCTTTGGCAAAGGTTGTATACTGTTCGCTTTCCCGACATGCCCGAAGATAATAAAAAGGCTTTGAAAGAAACACTTGATTATATTGACAATCACCTCAAATCAATTAAATCGTATGCTGATAGATTCCATCACCTTCGTGCAGCTATCGATTGTGTTGAGAAAGAGGGTCTTTTTATGGAGTTTGGTGTTTTCAAGGGTTCAACAGTTAACTATATAGCAGACCAAATTAATGGGCAGATTTTTGGTTTTGATTCTTTTGAAGGACTTCCAGAAGATTGGAGAGAGTCGTTTGAAAAAGGTACTTTTAAAGTCGATATGTTGCCTCGAGTCAGACAAAATGTAACTTTAATAATAAGGTTGGTTTAATGAATCTCTACCCGTTTTTCTCAGGTCGAATCCTGACAAAGTTGCTTTTTTGCATATTGATTGCGACTTATATTCTTCTACAAAGACAATTAATGGGCTTAATGATAGAATTCAAGCTGGGACAATCATAGTTTCTGATGAGTATTTTAATTACCCAGGTTGGAAAAAAGGTGAATACCTTGCATTAAAGGAGTTTTGTCAAAAATATAACTTCAATTATGAATGCATTTCTTATTGTGAATATGGTCAGCAAGTTGCCATTAGAATATTATAGTTAACATTTATAGAGGAAAAAGGCACCCCCCGGCTTCAGAACTCGACAGCACTCCAGAATCTGCTCCCGGCACCAATCAACATATTTAGCCTTGGAGACCTTGTCTCTATAGCCGTTTTTGTAGTCTTTTCTGATATTAAACGGCGGATTTGCGAATATGGTATCAATCGATCCGTGCCGCATGCGGCCAAGGGTCCCCAAGCAATCATCTGCGTAAAGAACACCGTGACAGGTAGTAAAAAACGGTCGAGCCATCTCGTTCCGACGCTAGGTAAGAATCTTTTTCCTCCAGGCCGTCCAGATATTCAGGATTGCTCAACCGGCTATCCAGGCCCGTACCACATCCACCAGGCGGTCGGCGATGGAATCCACCTGGGCCTCGTCCACACCCTCTACCATGACCCGGATCAGGGGCTCGGTGCCGGACGGACGCAGCAGCACGCGGCCGTATTCGCCGAGCGTCCGCTCCGCCGATCCAACGGCATCCCGTACCTCGGGCAAACCGACGATATCTCTCTGCTCATCCAACCGGATGTTGATCAGCCTTTGGGGATACTGCTGCATTTCACCCGCCAGGTCTTCCAGATCCCTGCCCGTATCTTCCATCGCCACGAGTATCTGGAGCGCCACCACGATGCCGTCGCCGGTGGAGGTCCGATCCCGGCAGATGATGTGCCCTGAGGGTTCACCCCCTAGGATCCCGCCATCCTGCTTCAAACGCTCCATGACGTAGCGGTCACCCACCTGGGCACGCGCGAAGCCTACGCCAAGTCGCCGCAGGGCGTGCTCCAGCCCCAGGTTACTCATCAAGGTGCCCACGACCTCGCCCTTGAGGCATTGTTGCTCCAGCCGCGATTTTGCGATGATATAGAGCAGCTGGTCACCGTCGATCAGATTGCCGCCCCCATCCACCATCAATACCCGGTCTCCATCCCCATCGAAGGCCACCCCCAGATCCGCACCCTCCCGTACGACGGATTCCATGAGCGCATCGGGGCTGGTGGAGCCGACCTTCCGATTGATATTGAACCCGTCGGGCTCGTCCCCGATGGTGACAACCTGCGCCCCAAGCTCCTCGAATACGTCCGGTGCCACGTGGTAGGTCGCCCCGTTGGCACAATCCACCACCAATTTCAGGCCCCTGAGGCTCATGGTTGCCGGGATGGTGCTCTTGCAGAACTCGATGTAACGGCCACGGGCGTCGTCCATCCGTTTGACCTTGCCCAGCTGCGCAGGACCGACCGTTTGCAGCGGTCGGTCGAACTCACGCTCGATTTCTAACTCGATCTCGTCCGAAAGTTTATCTCCATCCGCCGAGAAGAACTTGAGCCCATTGTCCTCATAGGGATTGTGAGAGGCGCTGATCACGATGCCGGCAACACCCCGTAGGGTACGCGTCAGATAGGCGATGGCGGGGGTGGGCATCGGGCCGAGCAGTCGGATGTCCATGCCGGCGGCGACCAGACCGGCTTCCAGAGCGGATTCGAACATGTAGCCCGAGATGCGGGTATCCTTACCGATCAGCACCTTGCCGCCCTGCCCTCCGCCGAGCACACGTCCCGCCGCCCAGCCCAGCTTGAGCGCGAAGTCCGGTGTGATGTTTCCCTCACCGACCCGCCCACGGATGCCGTCGGTACCGAAATATTTACGCGTCACCTAGTTGCCCGTCCATCCTGTCTATTCAGAAGCTGTCTGGTTAAAATGGATCGTAGCGAAAATGGTCCAAAATGAGGGCGTTTTTTCGCGCTTTCGAGGCGAATAGCTGGCCTATTTAACGAGAAAGCGCGGAAACAGGGACCATTTTGGGACATTTGCAGCCGATACCGCTTTTAGCCAGCCAGCTTCTCAGTTCGAGCCTCCTGCAAAACTCGTCAGAGAAGGTGGTTTATCAGCCGAAATGGCTGGAAAGCAGGATCCCGGTTTTTTCTGGCGTTAAAATCGGTTTGCGGACCAAACCGGAAAGGATCGGGAAATAAGTAAGTTACGAGAGATATTATCGCAATATTGGCTGAACATCCAAGGCTCACCCTGCCCGTGGTTGATAGCAGCGCTCGGCGGGCTGACGGAGAAGCAACTAGAACCCCGTGATAACGCCGGCATCGGCGTTGGGATTCTCGACCGGATCTGTCAGGAGGGTGAAACGGGGTACTAGGGGCTATTGACATTCATCGTTCACGGTCCGATTGCGGCCCTTTTCCGCGCTGACGGCGTTGCGGCTCGTCAAAATAGGCCGGCTATTCCTCCTCGCCGCGCCTGGTCAGCACGAAAAATATCCCACAATCGGCCTCGCTCAGATAAATGTCAACAGCCCCTAGTGCCCGGTTTCGACTGATATTGCAAATTTCTCGGGGGAGGCACATATCAAGCTTAAGGGATTATGCCCGCAATATCAGTCGAAATGATGTACTAGAGTAAACCCTTGGTAGAGGGTACAACTCCTCCCATCCGCGGATCCGGCTCGACCGCCATGCGCAGCGCCCGTCCGAATGCCTTGAACAATGTCTCTGCCTGGTGATGGGCATTACACCCACGTAGGTTGTCCAGGTGTAGGGTCACCCCCGCGTGATTGACGAAACCCTGGAAGAACTCGCGCAACAGGTCCACCTCGAAGGCCCCGATCATGGGCCGGGAAAAGTCGGCATGGAACTCGAGTCCGGGACGACCCGAGAGATCGATCACTGCCCTGGAGAGAGTCTCGTCGAGGGGCACATAGGCGTGGCCGTAGCGGCGGATGGCTTGCTTATCCCCCAGGGCTTCCGCAAAGGCCTGGCCGAGCGTAATGCCGATGTCCTCCACCGTGTGGTGGGCGTCGATGTGCAGATCCCCTTTGGCCTTGATCGACAGATCGATCAGCCCATGGCGGGCGACTTGATCGAGCATGTGTTCGAGAAAAGGGACACCGGTGTCGAGGCTGGAACACCCATTCCCGTCCAGGTCGATCTCGACCAGGATGCGGGTTTCCAATGTGTTGCGCTCCACCCGGGCAGTGCGCTGAGTACTCTGTTGTTCCACCGGATCGGAAAATCTCGTTACTGGCTGGATTTAAGCGATTGTGTTAAGGGCGTGGGTTGTGTTGGCGTAAAGGTACGGACCAGGAAGAAGGCCCACAATCTTTGCAGTTGAGAAAATTCCTACATCGAAAGGGGAATGGGATCATATTCGACTTAATGGACCCGTGCCATCATAACATTGTCGCCACCCAGGATAACCAGGGACGCAAGGGCAACAGGACTTATCGCCCGACAGGATTGTGCCAACCAAGCTCGGCGACATGGTCCCCTGGGCAGGGATTGCCCAGGGGATTTTTTTCGACAAACGCCCCGATGCAACGCCTGCAAATGGCCGCAAGTCTCTAAACCGCGAGCACCGAACAGTGAGAGGTTCGGAGGGGCTCAGAGACTGTCTAAGAACTAACTAACCCGTAGGGTGGGCTGTGCCCACCAAATACTATGCCTGACCGGTGGGCACAGCCCACCCTACGGGTATGGTTCTATGAAAATCAATGGCTTAGTTTTTAGACAGCCTCTCAAGGTGCCGCAAGCGCTGCCAGGACACGGTTCCTATCCTGAGCGATCAGATCTTCGGCGAGCGCGGTACCCAAGGGCTCTGCCTCGGTACGGGGCGCATAACGTTCAGCGTACCAAACCTGAGTACCGTCCGGCGTGCCCACCAGCCCGCGCAGACGGAGCCAGCCGTCCTCCAGCACGGCATAACCGGCGATCGGGGCCTGGCAGCCGCCTCTCAGGCGGCGGTTCAAGGCACGCTCTGCCCGTACTCGGTCAGCAGTGTCGGCGTGGTGCAGCGGGGCGATCAGTGCCTTGACGCACCCATCGTCGACCCGGCACTCGATCCCGATGGCCCCCTGGCCGATGGCGGGAAGGCTCTCTTCCGGGCTCAGGCGTCGGCGGATACGCTGCTCGAACCCGAGTCGCATCAGGCCGGCGGCGGCCAAGACGATGGCATCATACTCGCCGGCATCGAGCTTGCTCAGGCGGGTGTTGACATTGCCCCGCAAGGGCCGGATTACCAGGTCGGCCCGGCGGGCGGCAAGTTGGCATTGGCGGCGCAGACTGGAGGTACCGACACGGGCCCCCGCGGGCAACTCGTCGATATCCCCGTAGTTGTTTGCGACCAAGGCATCCCGAGGGTCTTCCCGTTCCATGATCACCGGGAGCTGTAGGCCTGCGGGCAAATCTATCGGCACGTCCTTCATCGAGTGCACGGCGATGTCCGCACGTCGGTCCAGCAAGCCCTGCTCCAGTTCTTTGACGAACAGCCCTTTGCCACCGATCTTGGCGAGGGGTGCATCCAAAAACTTGTCGCCGCGGGTACGCATGCCTAGAATCTCGACCCTTAGGTCGGGATGGGCAAGACGTAACCTCTCCGCCACCTGTTCGGTCTGCCACAGGGCGAGCGGGGATTTGCGGGTAGCGATACGAAGGGATTGAGACACAGGCGGGAAACGAGGCGACCTTCTCTTCAGGGCCCCCGGTCGAACGGATGATACCTTTCCGTGACTCCCGGACTCTCATTCACCACCTGCCCCTCGAGCTCAACCCAGGCGTGGGCAAGAAACTTCTCCTGGTTGTTGACTCCGATGCGCAGTTCCGCTGCCAAACCGCGGCGACGGAGGAACCACCAGATCAGCAAAGACTGGCGCAGGCAAGAGACATCAAGGGGTAAGTGGCGGCCGGCTTTCCAGGCCAGCTTCCGGATGCGCTGGGCATAAGCCATAGCCTGGTTTAATCCGGTCGGGTAGCTCGGCTTCCTGGGGATCAGGTACGTTAGCAGTCGGCGGGTGCGCCTTAACTTCAGCAGGTGCAGCAGCACGGAAACCACGCCCAATTGCCCCCAGAGTATGAGGAAAAGGATCCGATCACCCGGCTCCAGAGCAGTAAAACCGCGCCACCGCCGCCTCAATCCCCCGTGCTTCTGAACCGAGGGCCTGATGCCGTTGCTTGAAGTCCGGGTCGAAGACATGCTTAATCTGTTTCGGTTTGCCGAAAAGCGCCGAACCATAAGAATAATTCCTAATGCTTATAGGATAACACAATGGGCCTGAAGGATAGGGTTTATGTCCATGATAGTCACCCTTGGCGACATCTACGGGCGACAAGGAGATTCGGGGCTTGGAGGAGGTGTGCGCGTTCTTGGCGGGACCCACTTTCGCGCAATTCACGAAGGATCTAGCCCGCATATCTCACCGGAGCGGCTGGCGGTACTTCAGTTTTCAATTTGTTTCAATGAGTTATGGGTTGATTTCTTAATTTTCCCAATAAACAATGGGGGATTGCCGCCAGGACGGTAATCCCCAGTGAGATATACGGGCTAGTACATCATTTCGACTGGTATTGCGGGTATAATCCCCTAAGCTGGATGTGTGCCTCCTCCGAGGAATTTGCAATATCAGTCGAAACCGGGTACTAGGGGGCGTTCTCAATCAACAACCTGAATCCGTGAAGTCAACTCCAGGGTTGAGCTTAACGAGATGGTTTTGCTGCTATTAGAAATTGGCCACGACATCCGCCGGATGCCCCGGACAATCTTAGTATATCGAGTAAAATCATCGTGTTATCCCTAATTGAGAACACCCCCTAGCTCATGAGCAGCATCCTCCCCAGTCGGAGTCGAGGAGCTTCTGCCGGGACAGACCGTAGAAACCGCGCGTCTGGAATTCAAAGAATCCTGGAACAAGGACAATACGGGACCCCAGATTCTCCAGACCCTCTGTGCCTTCGCCAACGACCTGCAAAACCTCAATGGCGGCTATGTGGTAATCGGCGTTGCCGAAAAGGCGGGCGTTGCACAACGCCCGGTGCGCGGACTTGCCCCGGAGCAGATCGATGCCGCGCAAAGATGGATTCGCGGCCACTGCAATCGGATTCAGCCAATTTATGATCCGGTTTTTTCTCCAGAGGACGTGGATGGCAGAAAAATACTCGTGCTCTGGGCCCCGTCCAGCGAACGACGACCCTATCAGGCACCGGATGCACGCAATGGAAGGCTCGCATATTGGGTGCGAATCGGTGCGGAAACCGTCAAGGCCCAAGGCACGCGTCTCGATCAGCTGGTGCAGCTGACGGCGCGTGTGCCTTTCGATGACCGATGTGCGTCCAGCGCCAGGCTGGAAGATCTCCGCGAGAGTCGCGTCCGGGAGTTCCTGCGGGATGTACACAGCAGTCTGGTTGATGAGCCGGATATGCGAGCAGTCTATCGGCACGCCCGGCTTTCCTATCGAGTCAACGATCACGATGTACCCCGCAACGTTGCGCTACTCTTTTTCGCCGATGATCCCGAGCAGTGGTTCTACGGCGCGCGCATCGAAATCGCTAATTCGCGGACGACGCGGCCGGAAATGTCTTAGAGGAAAAGACATTTCGCGGCCCTGTCCACGAACTGATCCGGCAGTGCCTGCGCTATCTCGAGAACTTCGCGGCCCGCCACCTGGAAAAGGTTCGGGATCGTGCCGAAACCCGTGGTTGGATCAGTTACCCGAGCCTGACGCTGCACGAATCAATCGTCAATGCGGTCTACCACCGGAGCTACGATGGCATCATCGAGCCGACCAAGGTCTACCTTTACCCGAATCGCATCGAGGTGATCAGCTACCCGGGCCCGGTTCCGGGAATCGATCTGGAGCAGCTCAATCAGGGCCGAATCTCATCCCCTGTTCCAGCCCGTAATCGTCGCACTCGGAGAGCTCCTGAAAGAACTCAGACTCGCCGAGGGTCGCAACACCGGGCTATCCAAGATCTTCAGGAGCATGGAGGACAACGGCTCCCTACCGCCGCGGTTCGACTTCGACCAGAATCATCGCAGCTACTTTCGGGTCATCCTACCTGCCCATCCGGAATACATCGCCATCGGGGCGCTACGGGATGCCGCCTATTTGCAAGCGACCGGCGACGAGCAGCGTGCCCTGGCCCGCATCCGCGAGGCCTGGGAGGCCTATCCGACCTCCGCCCTGCTGGCCGCGAGCCTTATTCGCGAGTACGCGGAGCGACAGGATCTCGAAGCGGCGCGCAACGTGCACGACCGTTCCGCCGCGGCCAGGGTACCCGGCTACGCAGGGGTGGCGACCGCGATGGCGGACGCCTATCTGGACGCCGGACGGCGCACGGACGCGCTGACCGTGCTCGATCGGTTACCGACCGTTTTGTCGCCTGTGGAGGCATTCGACGCCGCCATCCTGGAACGCCGCGCTAAGCGGGAGAAACGGGCGCACGGCTACTTCCAGCGGGCCGGGGGAGCGGTCCTGAATGACGTGCGCGCACTGCACGAGTTCGCCCAATGCAAGATCAAGCTGACCGCAGAGACCTGGTTTGCCCTCCACACAACCGGCAAAAACGGAATACTCGATACGACCCGCAAAAATGGGACACTCGATCCAGACTGCTCAAGGAGGCCGAAGGGCTTCTGGAACGGGTGGTGCAGCTGGATGCGCCTCCGACGCGGCATGCCTGGGCCTGGTACAACCTCGGACAAGTGAGAAAATGGCTGCGCAAGCCGGCAAGCGACGTCAATAGCGCCTTCGATCGGGCAGCGGATATGAATCCGGGCGATCCGGTACTCGAGCGGGCGCTTGAGCAAGCCTTGAGAAGGAATAAGCGTCGTTGAGGTCCAGGTGAGAAAACGGGGACGTGGACGGAGGTCGATATGGGGTGGTGGTTAGGCGATTTCTGTCAAATGACAGACCAGCCTGCTTGTCTTTGCGTCCGTCTTCGGGGTCGCGACAACAGTTACATCGCACAACGATGCGCCTGTTGTCGCTCCTTGAAGACGAACGAATAACTGACACATCCTAGTCTATCATTTTCCGGCAATCGCCTTAAATTTCAAGTGGCATGGTTGTACGACTTAATGATTCAAATCCCCACTCTTTTTGCTATCCGTGGCACCTGGGTTCCGGCAATCCCTGCCGGAATGACGAAGTGAGGGCTGACAGACTTCACCACTTAAAATTTAGCCACTACCCAGAAAAGGAATGGGGAATAGTTAATGAACCGCTCTACCCTGACTACTTAAAAATTTACCATGCCCGGAGATCAAGGCCATCCTTGGCTCCCATGCTCCGCAGGGCGAGCGCGTATAAAGATGTTTTCGATTAACAGGTTGCTTCCAGGTTTCAGGCGTCAACCGCGACCGCGGTAGTCCGCCATGCGCGGTAGGCGCAGGCTTGCCCCGCGCCTACCCGACCGGGAGTGTTCCAGCACTGGGAAAACCGATCTGCTAACACGATGTTTTCGGGAGGATTTATACGCGCTCACCCTGCCACGCTCCGTCATCCCGAAGCTCACCATCGGGTTACCACCTATCGGCCCCGTCTGCTGCACGCCGAATAACGCTATCCTCGACCTGCCTCGCTTTCCGCACAATCCCCAGGCGACGGGTATAATCCGGTCGCGCAACCACAACTCCATACCTAATCCCATACAACGAGGAGGGGAGATGCAACGTCGCGATTTCATCAAGCAGGCCGGAAGCGCCTCCTTGGCGCTGGGCGCCTCTACCGTCGGTATCAAGGCCGCCCAAGCCAAGCCCGCTTACAGCTGGAAGATGGTCACCGCCTGGCCGAAGAACTTCCCTGGCCTGGGCACCGGTGCCAACCGACTCGCCGAACTCATCGGCGAGCTGAGCGGGGGCCGCATCCAAGTGAAGGTGTACGGGGCCGGAGAGCTGGTGCCCTCATTCGAGGTCTTCGACGCCGTCGCCCAGGGTACGGCCGAGATGGGCCATAGCGCGTCCTTCTACTGGAAGGGCAAGAGTGAGACCGCCCAGTTCTTTACGACCGTCCCCTTCGGCATGACGGCCCAGGAGCGGAACGGTTGGCTCTACCACGGGGGCGGCCTGGCGCTCTGGACCGAGCTCTACGACCAATTCGGTCTGATCCCTGCACCGGGCGGGAACAGCGGGGTCCAGATGGGGGGGTGGTTCAACAAGGAGATCAAGAGTATTGTGGACCTCGCGGGTCTCAAGATACGGATGCCGGGCCTCGGCGGCGAGGTACTCAAACGTGCCGGGGGTACGCCGGTCAATCTGCCGGGGGGCGAACTCTTCACCGCCCTACAGGCCGGCACCATCGACGCCACCGAGTGGAGCGGGCCCTATAACGACCTGGCCTTCGGTTTCCAGAAGGCAGCCAAATACTATTACTACCCCGGCTTCCACGAGCCCAGCGGCACGCTGGAGGTCATCATCAACAAAGCAGTCTTCAAGACCCTGCCCGCGGATCTGCAATCCATCGTGCTCAACGCCTGCAAGGTATTGAACCAGGACCTGCTGGCCGAGTACACCGCCCGTAACCCGATCGCGCTCCGGACCCTGATCGAGAAGCACAGCGTAGCACTGCGCGCCTATCCGGACGACGTGCTTGTCAAGCTGCACCGACTTGCCGAAGAGGTGGTCTCCGAACTCGGCGAGAAGGATGCATTCTCGCGGAAGGTGTATGCCTCCTACCGGAAATTTCTCCGGCAAGCGAAGGAATGGACCAACATCTCCGAGCTGGCCTACCTGCAGGCACGCAACTTGCGGACAACCTGAAGCAATCCTGAATGATTTGGCGTTGTTTGGGGGGAAAGATCCCTCCTGCGTCAGGACAAGCGTGTTGCGTTGCGACGCCCAGAGACTCGCTGATCGTTTGCCTGGATCATGCCGGCGTCTTAGAGGCTGTCTAGAAACTAATCCATTGACTTTAATAGAATCGTGCCCGTAGCCCACCTGTCGTATATGGTGGGCACAGCCCACCCTACAGTTTGGTTAGTTTTTATACAGCCTCTTAACGCAACCTACACTCACATTACCCCCCGCGCGGCCGGCCCGCGCGGCCCTCGCGTCGGGCGTAGGTTGGGCAAAGGCGCGTCCTGCCGAGCCAGCGAGCAAACCGATGGCCTCTCTCGCGCCGTGCCCAACTTCAAACCCCATCTCGTCATTCCGGCAGGGAGTGCCGGACTCCGGATCCAGGGAGGGCAACAACAGGGGGGTTCCAAACCATTACCCAAGTCCGATCCGGGCCTTGTTCGGCCTTATTCGGCATTCCAGTCACCGGCCAGCGACGACCAGTCGCAGGGTACCCGACCCAACCGGATCGCCGCCCCCATCGTCCGGTCGCTGTACTTGGTGGGCAGCTCCTCCGGTAGCTTCGAAATCAAGCTACGGTGGACACCGAGCGCCTCCGCCAACTCCTGCTTGCTCCCGAACATCCGAATTGCCTCCACCTTGGTCATACCCGCTATCCCGCTTGCAGTGTGAACATACTCATCCACGATCGACCGTTCGGCTGTTTCGGACCAGCGAGCATCCGGTGAGTGGAAAATCACAAGCTGTCCGGGTGACGGTTACGGGCGCCCGACGCCCGCAACCGCCACCGGCCGACCTCACACCCGGAGGAAATCGGCCACCGACATCAGGGGAACATTATCCCTCTTTGGATCGGCGTCAAAGGTGCCTATTGTTTGCTCTACGATTCGAGGCCGAATCCTTACAATAGAAACTGGTGGAAATGGAGAGCTTGCTTATGGCAGCCAGACGGAACAACAGCGGTACCGCACCGACCGACGAGAAGATCAAGGTCGTCATCGCCGAAGACGAGGCGCTGCTCGCCGGGATACTCCCCGGTCTCCTGCACCAGGCCTCATCCGGTGGGATCGAGGTGGCTCAGATCTGCCTCACGCGCGTGCAGCTGTTCAGGACGCTGAGGAAGACGACCCCGGACGTGCTGCTGTGCGACATCTGGATGCCCAACAAGAGTGGAGATCCGCCGCTGCCGTGTGATGCATCGTTTCTGGAGGCGGTCAAGCGGCACAGCCCGAATACGGCGGTCCTGCTGTTGAGCAGCGATTCGGATACGATATTGGCGAAGAACCTCCTCGACGCGGGGGCCAGTGGCTTCCTCGACAAGAACGTCGTATTGAAGAGATCTGTCAGACCATCGAACAGGTCAGGCGGGGCGACAAATACATCACGCCTTCGCTCCGAACTGCGATCGGATTGCTGAACGTCGGCTCGAACGAGGCGATCCGTGCTCAGCTGCTCAAAGGACGGAGAGGCGAGGTGCTGAGGCTGTTGCTGGAGGGATTCTCCCCCACCGAGATCGCCGAGATACTGCCGGTCGGGAAGAAACAGGTGGATAAGAAGATCGCCGAGGTCAAGTCCATGCTCGGCGTCAGGACCCACATCCGTATCCTGCACGCGTGCGTCAGGCTCGGAATAACCAGGCTCTAGCCCGTAGGTTGGGCAAAGCCGAATCAGGGACGATCCGGCGTGCCCAACATTCGGTGTTCAGCAGGTGATGGGCACACTTCACTTTGTGCATCTTACAAGCAGTCACGGTTCAGAAACATCCGTGGAATGACCTAACCTTAAAACCATCTTGATAGGCGCCTGCCTTGCCCAACCTACCTTGCTTTGCCCAACCTACGAAGAGCGGCCGATGGCCTACCTCGCGCGCCCACCCCGTCATTCCGGCAGGAAGTGCCAGAATCCAGGTGCCAGGGAGGGCAACAACAGGCGGTCCTGTCAAGATTGATTGGCGTCCATTGGCAGACTCCTTGTCCGGGTGCCGTTCGGCGCTATCTGGCGTTGCCCGAGGAGGTGTCTATCGACCACGAAAGACACGAAAAGACACGAACTTGTCATCCCGACGCTAGGTAAGAATCTTTTCGTGTTCGTTCGTGATTTTCGTGGATCCTCCTTGAAAGGTGTCTTCTCCAGCTCCCACGCTCCAGCGTCATGAAACCTTGGCCGCTGGAGCGGCCGCACTTGCGTTCCCACGCCGGAGAGGCTGTGAAAGTATTCGCTTTTCCTGATAGCGGTGGGATGAAACTCCCATATTTCACGCTAAATTCCATACCAAGTGGGGTTAGGAGCAAGCTATGCCGACTAATTTAGGAAAATCGTGTTCCCCTGTCCCTTCCATCCTGAAAATTCAGTAATACTCTCACAGTCTCCAGAGCGTGGGAGCCAGAGAGCACCGATCACTCGATCGAGGACGTCGAGGCTGCGAATGTGCGCGACAACTTGTTGTTTTAGATTTCAATAATGTGGGGATACCTCGGCCCTAGAGCACTTTTTTCACTATACTCACAATCGCTTGCTTGCCGGGCAGATAGAGGTCTTCATTTGGTGTACAGGTAAGACGTTAACGTAACTCATCTTCTATCTTTGATAAACCCGAGATCTAGGGGCTGTTGACATTTATCTGAGCGCGGGCGATTGCGAGGAATTTTGCGTGCTGATCAGGCGCGGCGAGGAGGAATAGCCGGCCTATTTTGACGAGCCGCAACGCCGTCAGCGCGGAAAAGGGCCGCAATCGGACCGTGAATGATGAATGTCAACAGCCCCTAGTACGCTTGGTGCGGTGTTTGAGGTAGCATTCCGGGACCTGGTGCAAATTCTTCGGAACGGCATACAGGCGTAGAACCGCGGATGACGGACACTCCCACCTACAACCACGAGGGCCTGGAGCGGATGCCGCTCCATGTGTTCAGCGAGAAGGCCTACCTGGACTACTCCATGTATGTCATCCTGGACCGGGCCTTGCCCCATGTGGGCGACGGTCTCAAGCCGGTCCAGCGGCGCATCCTTTACGCCATGTCCGAGCTGGGGCTGGCGGCTACCGCCAAATTCAAGAAATCCGCCCGTACCGTGGGCGATGTGCTGGGCAAGTTTCACCCCCACGGCGATACTGCCTGCTACGAGGCCATGGTGCTCATGGCCCAGGCCTTCTCCTACCACTATCCACTCGTGGACGGCCAAGGCAACTGGGGCTCGCCGGACGATCCCAAGTCTTTCGCCGCCATGCGCTACACGGAGGCGCGCCTGGCGCCTTACGCCGAGGTCTTGCTCGCCGAGGTGGGACAGGGCACAGTGGACTGGCAACCCAACTTCGACGGTACCCTGGAGGAGCCCAGGCTGTTGCCGGCGCGGCTGCCGAACCTGCTGCTCAACGGTGCTACCGGCATTGCCGTCGGCATGGCTACGGACATTCCCGCGCACAACCTGCGGGAGGTGGCCGCCGCCTGTATCCACCTGCTGGAGCACCCCGACGCCACCACGGCGAAGCTGATGGCCCATGTTCCGGGGCCCGACTACCCCACCGCGGCGGAGATCGTCACCCCGCCGGAGGAGCTCGCGCGCCTGTACGAGAGCGGCGTCGGTAGCATCCGGCTGCGCGCCCGCTACGCGCTGGAGCATGGGGACATCGTGATCACCGCCTTGCCCTACCAGGTCTCGGGCAACCGCATCATGGAGCAGGTGGCGCAGCAGATGCAGGCCAAGAAGCTACCCATGATTGAGGACCTGCGGGACGAGTCCGACCACGAATCCCCGACCCGCCTGGTCATCGTCCCCCGCTCGAACCGGGTGGATGTACCGCGGCTCATGTCCCACCTGTTTGCCACCACCGACCTGGAGCGCACCTACCGGGTCAACATGAACCTGATCGGGCTCAACGGCCGGCCGCGGGTCATGAATCTGCGCGAGATCCTGGTGGAGTGGCTCAGCCATCGCACCGCGACGGTGCGCCGCCGGCTACGGCACCGGCTGGACCAGGTGCTCGACCGTCTGCACCTGTTGGCGGGTCTGATGATCGCCTTCCTCAACCTCGACGAGGTGATCCGCATCATCCGCACCGAGGACGAGCCCAAAGCGGTGCTCATGGCCCGTTTTGAACTCACGGACGCCCAGGCCGACTACATCCTCAATACCCGCCTGCGCCACCTGGCTCGCCTAGAAGAGATGAAGATTCGCGCCGAGCAGGCGGCACTGGCCGAGGAACGCGACCGGTTGCAGGAGCTCCTCGGCAGCGAACAGCTGCTCAAGCAGCTCATCGGCGAGGAGATCCGGCAGGATGCGGACCAATACGGCGATGAGCGCCGTTCACCTCTGGTGGAACGCAGTACCGCCCTGGCCCTGGATGAGACCGAGGTCGCTCCCAGCGAGCCGGTGACGGTAGTCCTGTCGGAGAAGGGCTGGATACGTGCGGCCAAGGGGCATGAGATCGACCCCGAGGGCCTGGGCTACAAGGCCGGGGACGCCTATCTGGGCGCGGCCCGGGTGCGCAGCAACCAACCCGTGGTCTTTCTCGACGCCACCGGCCGTAGCTACTCGCTGCCGGCTCACGCCTTGCCTTCGGCGCGAGGACAGGGCGAACCCCTGACCGGACGCCTGGCGCCGCCCAAGGGTGCCGACTTCATCGCGGTGCTCGGCGGCGAGCCCGCGGCCAGATATCTCCTCGCCTCCGATGCCGGTTACGGCTTTATCGTGACCCTGCAGGCCCTGTACGCCAAGCCCAAGGCAGGCAAAGTGGTACTCACCCTGCCTGCGGGTGCCAAGGCCCTGCCTCCGGTGCCAGTGTTGAACCTAGATAGCGACCGCCTGGCGGCGGTCACCACCAGCGGCCGCCTGCTGGTGTATCCCGTCTCCGAGCTGCCCGAGCTGCCTCGAGGCAAGGGCAACAAGATCATCGGCATCCCGGCGGCCAGAGCCAAGGCGCGCGAGGAATATCTCGCCGCCCTGGCGGTCGTCCCCGCGGGCGCTGCTCTCACCATCCGTTCCGGCAGGCGCCACTTCACCCTCAAGCCGACCGATCTGGATCTCTACCAAAGGGAACGAGGCCGAAGGGGGAAGCTGTTGCCGCGGGGCTTCCAGCGCGTCGAATCGGTGGAGGTCATTTGCTAGAATGTCTATGCTTCGCATATAACCGAAACCGGGTGGTGGTTAAATTCCAAGTGGCGAAGTCTGCCAGCCTCGACCCCGTCATTCCGGCAGGGAGTGCCGGAATCCAGGTGCCATGGATGGCAAAAACAGTGGGGGTTTGAATCATTAGGTCGCACACCATGCCACTTTGAATTTAACCACTATCTGAAACCGGAGTCATCGCCATGACTGCCGACGTCCGCCAAGTTCTCAGCGATGCCTTGGGCCTGCCACCGACGGAACGGGTCGAGCTGATCGGTGAGCTGTTGCGCAGCTTCGACTCCGAACCGGCTCCGTCCCATGCCGACGTCTGAAAAGCAAAGGCCGAGTCGCGCATCGATGCCCATGAGGCAGGACGCATATTCGCCGACTCTGCCGCGGCCGTTTTCGCACGGATCGACCGTCGGTAATGAAGAAAGGAGAGACATATGGAACGATTCGATCGCATTACCCAACAGCCCGAAGTGATGGGCGGCAAAGCGTGCATCCGTGGCATGCGGGTCACGGTCGGTATGATTGTCGGCCGGATCGGCGCGGGTCACAGCATCGAAGACGTCCTCGCCGACTATCCCTACTTGGAGCGCGAGGACATCATGCAAGCACTGCGCTATGCCGCATGGCGGGCTGAGGAACGCGAAATCGCACTGACCAATGCATGAAGCTGCTGGTTGATATGAACCTATCGCCGCGCTGGGTAAGCTTGTTGACCGACGCCGGTATCGGAGCAGCACATTGGTCGATGCTCGGTGCGGCTGATGCCCCGGATGCGGAAATCATGGCTTACGCGCGCACCAACGACTATGTGGTGCTCACGCATGACCTGGACTTCAACGCAATCCTAGCGGCCACACATGGCGACAAGCCCAGCGTAGTGCAAATCCGTGCCGAGGATGTCAAGCCGGCTGTGATCGGAAAGTCGGTCATCAATACCTTGCGGCAAATGACCGCCGAGTTGGATGAAGGCACATTGGTCACCATTGATCCGAGCCACACGCGCTTGCGACTCTTGCCTTTGCAGCTCCGATGAGATATGCGGGCGATGGTGTTGTAACTCTGTTGTTTCCGAGACGCAAGGTATTGATTAGCATGTCTATCTGAACCCTGAGAAACAAAGTTAGAACATTACCCGCGGAACGTGAGTTCGCCGCAGCCGTGGATTTTTATGTGAAGAGTCGAAGAACGGATGACGAAGACCGACCTTCTGGAATTGATTGAAAACGGCGAGAACTCCGGCGTCGAGTTCAAACGCGACGATATTCGGCCCGAGCAGTTAGCCAAGGAAGTGGGCGCACTCGCGAACTTTCAGGGCGGCAAAATCCTGCTCGGCGTAGAAGACGACAGTACCATCAGCGGCCTCCAACGCGCCGACCCGGAGGCCTGGGTGACGGATACGGTCTTCGGCCGCTACGTCCATCCCCTGATTATCCCGTTCTACGAAGAGGTGCAAGTAGAGCCCGGACTGCGGGTAGCCGTGATCTCACTGACCCAGGGTATCGCCAAACCCTATGTCGTGCGCCGGAAAGGTAGTGAAGACATCTATGTTCGCATAGGCAGCGTCTCGCGGCGGGCCTCGCGGGAGCAACAGGCGCGACTGTTCGCCGTGGGCGGTATGCTACACACGGAGCTACTGCCCGTATCGGGAACCGACCTGGACGACCTGGATAGGGACCGTCTGCAGGACTACCTCCGGCATGTCATCCAGGATCCCGAGCCCCCCACCAATGCGAGAGGCATGGGAACGCCGACTTTGTGAGATGAGATTCCTTACCGAGCCTAACGGAGGCAAACCGGTATGCACCCTGGCCGGGCTCGTACTGTTCGGGCATCGACCGCGCTGTGTTCTGCGCCAGACGGGGGTCCGTTAGATGGTCTTCAGGGACCGGGATATGGACTACGCCGCCGCCGATGACGTGATTTTGGATCACCCCCTGGTCGGACTCTGGCGCGTTCGCCGGGGCAGCCGACAGTTGGACACGGGCGGCCTCATGGAGCAGTCACTGGATCGCATGCGGCCGTTCGTGTCCACCGACGCATCGGAGTTGAGCGACGGAATACGGCGCGACCGACGTTGACTCTACCCCCGCGAGACCCTGCGCGAGGCATTGGTGAACGCCCTCGCCCACCGGGATTGGACGCGCGTCGAGGACGTCGAAGTGGTGAGTTACGCGGACCGCTTGGAGATCAAAAGCCCGGGTACGCTTCCCAACTCGATGACCGTGGAAAAGATGCTGGCCGGGCAGCGGTCCGCCCGCAATCCGCTGATCGTAGAGGTATTGCGGGACTACGGCTACGTGGATGCCCGCGGCATGGGGGTCAGGACCGAGCTTGTTCCGCTGCTGAAACGGCACAACGGCATGCCTCCCGACCTGGAAGCGACGGAAGACTATCTACTGGTAAGGATTGCACCGAGGTCCAAGGCCCGGATCTCTTCGTAACAGGGCGAGCGCGTATAAATTTGTTGTTGATTAACAGGTTGCTGCCAGCTTCGGGTCGTCAACCGCACCTGCGGTGGTTGGCCATGAACGGTAGGCGCCGGCAAGCCGGCGCTGGGCTGGAAGGCAACCCAGCCAGCCGGTCGAACCTCAGCAAAGCGCGAGCAAGCCAAAGCGCGGGCAGGCCCGCGCCTACGGGACCCGACACGCAGGGAAAACCAACCCGGCAACATCATGTTTCCAGGAAGATTTATACGCGCTCGCCCTGGCGCTCGCCGGACACCGCAGCTCCGGGAAACCGGAGTTAGGGTACAGTCCGCATCCTTTCCCGAAAGTTCAGCCATCCCATGACCCGTCTCGAAGCGCAACTCTCCCAGCGGCGTACCTTTGCCATCATCTCCCACCCGGACGCGGGCAAGACGACCCTGACGGAGAAGCTGCTGCTGTTCGGCGGCGCTATCCAGCTGGCGGGTACCGTCAAGGGCCGCAAGGCCGCGCGCCATGCGACTTCCGACTGGATGGCGCTGGAGAAGCAACGCGGCATCTCGGTGACCTCTTCGGTGATGCAGTTCCCCTACGAGGAGGCCACCGTCAATCTGCTGGATACCCCCGGCCACGAGGATTTCTCCGAAGATACCTACCGCACTCTCACGGCCGTGGACTCGGCCCTGATGGTGATCGATGTGGCCAAGGGCGTGGAGGAGCGCACCATCAAGCTGATGGACGTGTGTCGGCTGCGGGATACCCCCATCCTTACCTTCGTCAACAAGCTCGACCGGGAGGGCCGGGATGCCCTCGAGATCCTGGACGAGATCGAGCAGGTACTAAAGATCCAATGCGCCCCCGTGACCTGGCCCATCGGCATCGGCAAGCGGTTCCTGGGCGTCTATGACCTGCGCACGGATCGGACCCACCTGTTCAGCGCCCGTCACGGCGGCAAGATCACCGCCGGCGAGGTCATTGCGGGGATCGACAATCCGCACCTGGACGAGCTGTTGGGGGATCAGGCCGCGGAGCTGCGCGAGGAGCTGGCGCTGATTCGGGGGGCGAGCCACCCGCTGGACCCGGAGGCCTATCGGGCGGGGAGGCAGACCCCGGTCTTTTTCGGTTCGGCCATCAACAACTTCGGGGTCAAGGAGCTGCTCGACGCCTTCGTCGAGTACGCACCGCCGCCCCGGCCCCGAGCGACCATGCAGCGGGAGGTCGTGCCCTCCGAAGAAAAGTTCACCGGCTTTGTGTTCAAGATCCAGGCCAATATGGACCCGGCCCATCGCGATCGCATCGCCTTCCTGCGGGTCTGCTCCGGCAGCTACCGAAAGGGGATGAAGCTGCGCCACGTGCGTACCGGCAAGTGGGTCCAGGTCGCCGATACCATCACCTTTCAGGCCGACGAGCGCCGCCACGTCGAGGAGGCCTGGCCCGGCGACATCATCGGCCTGCACAACCACGGGACCATCCAGGTCGGGGATACCTTTACCGAAGGGGAGGAGCTGAAGTACGGAGGTATCCCCTTCTTTGCCCCGGAGCTGTTCCGGCGTCTGGTGCTCAAGGATCCCCTACGCATGAAGGCCCTGCACAAGGGGGTGCTTCAGCTCAGCGAGGAAGGTGCCACCCAGATATTCCGGCCGCTCAAGAACAACGACATGATCTTGGGGGCCGTGGGGGTACTCCAGTTCGACGTGGCCGCCTATCGGCTGAAGGACGAGTATGGGGTGGAGGCGATTGCGGAGCCGGTAAGGGTCCGGACCGCCAGATGGGTCGATTGCGGGGACCAAGAGCTGCTCGCGCGGTTTCGGGACAAGGCCTACGAGAATCTGGCGGAGGACGGGGCCGGTCAGCTTGTCTATCTGGCCCCGACCCAGGTCAACCTGAATCTCACCCAGGAACGCTGGTCGGAGGTTCGGTTTCTGGCGACCCGGGAGCTGTGAATGCCATCACCGCAGCGCCGGGCAAAACCGTTGAGAAAGGGGGAGATGCAGTGCAGTCCCGAATTATCAGGAGGACTCTTTTCCTGCAGGCCGCGCCAAAGAATTCAGAAGCTGTCTGGTTAAAAGCAATCCTGAATCATTTGGTGTCGCCGAGAGGAGCTGACTAAATAGTACAGGATTTATAAGATTACACAGGATTTACAGGATGCTTATATTTAGGGGTTTTCACCAATCAAGAAACTCTAACTCATTGATGATTCACCTACGCTGTTGATGAAAACCATATTTTCCAAGGCACCCTTAAGCAGGAATCCCGTAAATCCTGTCTATTAGAGTTTCGCGACAAATCATTCAGGACCGCGCCCGGACAGGCACGGTGCCAAACGCGGCATAACGCAACACGACGCTAGGATCCGTTTTAACCAAACAGCTTCTCAGAATCCGGCAGCCTGAACCGAAGAGGCGCATAGGGCGCAAAATGTAGGATGGGTAAAGCAAGCGTCCAGGGCCATCCAAAGATGCAGTTCGCCGCCGGCGCCCATTGATGCGGTTCGCGGTCGGGGTTGGCGTAGTCCTGCAACGGCGTACCGCGCTCACCGCATCTATGCAGCCCGTACCCACGGATGCCGGCAAGCTGCCGGCGCTCCCAGGGGGACTGCCGGTTTAAATCACCCGCTCCCCAAGCCCCTCGCTATGCTCGGGGCAGGCGCTCTCCCGGCGGGATAATGGCTTTTGCGATACCCTCTCCGGGGGAGCGCTTGCCCCGAGCACAGTGAGGGGGCCGGTGGAGAGGGGATTAAAAAAGGCATCGTTGTGCGACGCAATAATTCGAACCCCCACTGTTTTGCCACCCCTGGTATCTGGATTCCGGCACTCCCTGCCGGAATGACGCGGTCGGGGCTGGCAGACTTCACCACTTAAAAATTTCCATGGGCATGTCCGGGGCCACCGTAGGCGCCACGCTCGGGCTCGATAGGGGCATCTTCCACGATGACCTCCAGACCCAGGCCACGTACCAGCTCGTCCAACACATGATCGCGGGGATAACGCAGGCGTCCGGGCTCGATCTGTAGGGCCACATGGCGGTTTCCCAGGTGATAGCAAGCGCGGGCGAATAGCCAGGGGCCCTGGCTAAGGACGGTGGAAACAGGCTCCCGCGCGGCTTTGACCCGCACGATCAGTCCTTCTTCGGAGATCAGACAGCCACCGTCCTGCAAGCGGTCGCCGCGGGCGAGGAAGATCCCCGCTTCACGCCCGTCGTCCAGCCTGACCCGCAGGCGGTTCCTGACCCGTTGGTCCAGGGTCAAGGTAACCCTGAGGTTGGTCCGGCCCGGTCGGTCGAGCTTCTTGATCAGGCGAACCATCACTTTATCCGTCGATGCGCCACATGCGATTTAAGATACCGGATCTGTGTTTGGTTGAACCACAAATTCGCAAAGGACGCAAAGATTTTTTGTAGAGTACCCTTGCGACGGAAAAGAGAAAAAACTACGAATCACGCGAATCCACACGAATCAATTTTCGCGTAGATTGGCGTGATTCGTCGTTTCTCCTATTCGGAGCGCTGGCATTGGAGAGCCGGCATCCTGCCGGCAAATTGGCTCGCTGGCAGGATGCCGGCGCTCCCGGCTTTGCCCGACCGACATTATTGGTTTCTCGTTATCTATCCCTGAACTGCTCCGGTCGCTTGAAACCGGCCTGTTCCATGGTCCTTTCATCGAGGAACGGGCACGGTTGCTCAGCGATTTCAGCCGGGTAGGTTGGCAAAACCGTAGATACTCTGTTCCCGTGCCAGTCCAATATGGCTCCTGATCCCCAAACATTTACCTCCTAGGTATAAATCAGACTAATCAGCAGCCGTTTCGGTCGGTGTGTAGAAGCGTGTCGAAAGTTGTTCGATTTTTGAGCATGGTGTGGATGGCCTGCAGGAGCTTGCGCATGACGGCGCAGACCGCCTGGAGCTTCTTGAGGCCACGGGTTTCGATGAGGTGGCGGTAATGGGCCCTGACGTAGGGGTCGAGGCGTACAGCGCTCAGAGCGGGCATGTAGAGAGCAATGCGCAGATAGCGGTTGTCGGCCTTGGAGAGGCAGGTTTTTTTGTTGACGCTGGAGCCGGACTGGAGCTGGCGCGGATCGAGGCCGGCTATGGCGACCCATTGCTTAGCCTGCATGTCCTGGGGTAGCACCAGCAGTTCGCCGAGGAGTTGGATGGCGCTGGCGTCGGCGATGCCGGTGACGCTGATGAGCAATTCGCAGGTGTGTTGGAGCTGTTCATCGGTGGCGATGAGGTCGCGGGCCTGGCGGCGCAGGTGCTCGATCTGGTCATCGAGGAAGGCGATGAGCTGGTGCAGGGTATCCTGGAGGAAGTCCGGCATGAGGGTGGTGAGTTGAGCCGCATGGAGCTGGTTTTTGGTCTGGGTTCGCAGCTTGTTCAGAGCTGCAATGCGGCGTGCACAGGCGCGGATGGTCAGGACCAAGACATCCGGGCGTTGCCAGGACTGAAAGGGCATGCGCGGGGCAAATTCGGCCAGGACCGCAGCATCGACGGCATCGGTCTTGGTGCGGGTCTGGATCGCCTCGGCGAAGTGTTTGGCGGCTTTGGGATTGATCACCATGAGCGCGAATCCGGCGTCATCCAGGGCCAGGGCAAGATCGAGGTGATACTGTCCCGTAGCCTCCAGACCGACCCGGCTCACCCGGGCCTTGCGCAGGGCTCGGATCAGGGCCCGATGCTCCTGGGGGTGTTCTTGAACTCACGGGGTTTTCCGATCCGCCCCGCGCGCTTGATCGCCACGGTCACGGTTTTGTGGCTGACATCGATTCCAGCGGTCTTCATGTTCTGGTTCTCCAAATGACTTAAATCGGTTAGGCTCATGGCCTGGTTCCCCGACCCTGAACCCGCGCCGACCAACCTTGTGTATGCAGGCTCACGAGCGTCGCTCACGGCCTCGGATACGCTTCGGTATCGGCGAAGAGGGCGGGGAGCCAATCTACGGACAGGCTCGGGGCCTCAGGATGGGACGGCTTCCCCAGGTACTCACCATCAAGTCCCTTTATAACCTTCCCTGGTGCTTCCCTGGAAACAGAACATACAAGGATGCTGGTGAGCGCGGTGGTTTTGAGCTTGCTGGTCGGTGTACGCTCTCCCCGCGCGAACCGCATCTTTGGACGGCGGGCATACCCAACAAATCGATTGGCTGTTGGGAAAGCCGGCTGCGGAACAGCCAGGTCGGATTGAGTATGGAAAAATTGATCCGGCCCCTTCAATGCGAGGTCGCGGAATTGCCTGCACGGAGGATTTATCCGCAAATGAACGCAACTGGCTCAAAAACCATCGGCTGCACACCATGTTGTCAGTCATCAGGGGGTAGTTATCAGAGGATCTACCCCCTGACAACTGATAACTCAATGCGACTGCTTGACCTCCAGCACGTCAGGGACCTGCCGCAGCTTGACCAGAACCCGCTCGAGCTGGGATGCGTCCTTGACCTCCACGGTGAAGCGCATGGTAGCCAGGTCCCTGGTGCGATCCGAGAGGGTGTTCACGCCCACGACGTCGATCTCCTGGTCCGAAAACACGGATGAGACGTCCCGCAGCAGGCCCTTGCGGTCGCCGGCGATGACGCGCAGATCCACCGGGTAGGCGGCTTCGATGCCCTGGTCCGCCCAGTGCACCTCGATCAGGCGGGTCTGCTCCGGCTCCGGCAGACCGCGTATATTGGCACAGTCGCGGCGATGGATGGTGACGCCACGCCCCCGGGTGACGAAGCCCACGATCTCGTCATAGGGTATCGGCTTACAGCACTGGGCCATGCGGGTCATGAGATCTCCGACGCCCTCCACGACCACTTCCGGGCGCTCCGGCGCCCGCTGCCTGTCCGGTGCCGGTGGTGTAGGCTTGGCAGCAGGTCGGTCGGGCTCCTTGATTCCGGGCTCGCCGACCTGATGTGCCACTTGCCCCACCGACACCTTGCCGCGGCCGATGGCGGCCAGCAGATCCTCCCCCGTAGGGAAGTTGTAGCGGTGACAGATATGCTCGGGTCGGGGCTTCTCTTCGATCCGGAGTCGGTTCAGCTCCTTCTCCAACAGGGCGCGGCCCAAGTTCAGATCGCGGTCGAAGTCCTGTCGCTTGAACCACTGGCGGACTCGGTTGCGGGCCCTGGCCGTCTTCAGATAATTCTGGTGGGGACTGAGCCAGTCGCGGCTAGGCGCCGCATTCTTGCGGGTAAGGATCTCCACCGTCTGGCCGCTGACCAGGATCTGATTGAGGGGCACGATAGCGCCGTTGACCTTGGCCCCGCGACAGCGGTTGCCAACCTCGGAGTGAATCGCGTAGGCGAAATCCAGCACCGTGGCCCCCACGGGCAGCTCGATGACCTTGGACTGGGGGGTGAGCACATAGACATGCTCCGGCTCGAACGCGGACGCGAAGTATTCTCCGAAGTCCCCATCGTCCTCACCCTCGTGCCTGCGTTCGAGCCAGTCACGCACCGGCACTAGCCAGCTCTGGAAGGCCGCGTCGTGCTGTTTGTTCTCCTTGTAAGCCCAGTGGGCCGCCACGCCGAGCTCGGCGTGGCGGTGCATGTCCCAGGTGCGGATCTGCACCTCGAGGGGCTTGTCTTCGGGTCCGACCACAGCCGTGTGCAGCGATTGGTACCGGTTGCCCTTGGGGGTGGCGATGTAATCATCGAACTCCCCGGGGATATGCTCCCAGAGCCCGTGCACGATCCCCAGGACGGCATAACAGGAGGCGACATCTCCCACCAGGACGCGTATCGCCCGCAGGTCGAAGATCTGCTCCAGATCCAGATCCTTGCGCTGCATCTTGCGCCAGATGCTGTAGATGTGCTTGGGTCTGCCGCTGAGGTCGGCGTCGATGCCGGCCTCGGCAAACCGCTCCTTCAGGTTAGTGATCACCGCGGCGATGAAGGATTCGCGTTCCGCGCGCCGACCATCGAGCCGCTTGGCAATGCGTTGGTATACCTCGGGTTCGAGGTACCGCATGGCCAGGTCTTCGAGCTCCCATTTGATCTGCCATACCCCGAGCCGGTTGGCCAGGGGAGCATAGAGGCGCCGGGTGTCCTCCGCGACCCCGCGCCGCCGCCCGTCGTTCAGACCATCGATGCTGCGCATCAGGTGCAGCCGTGCGGCCAGAACCACCAGCACGGCCCGGACATCCTTGGCGATGCCGAGCAGCAGGCGACGCAGATTCTCTTCGTGCTCGTACCGGTCCTCGGTGGCGATCACCGCGTCCAGGTTGGCGAACTGACCGATGCGGTGGAGGTCTGCCACCATGCCCGCGATGCCGGGGCCGAAGCGGGCCGCCAGCAGCTCCTCGCCACCTTCCAGTTGCCCGAGACAACCCTTGAGCAAGGCGGCAATCAGGGTATCGGCATCGAGGCGCAGCTGCACCAAGATGTCCGCGGTGCAGAGCAGGTGACGGACCTGGAGCTCGCCGGTATCCAGATCCTGGTTGCCGTGGCAATGCACCAGTATTTCGCAGGCCTGGGCGAAGCGTTCGCGGTCCTCGCCGGGGTAGCGCCCAGGTAGGACGTCGAGCCAGTACCGAGCGGCTGCGGCGGCGTCACGCTGGTCCCGGGGAAGGGTATAGACGGGTTTGACCATAGGTCAGTGGGTAGTAGTGGTTAAGGCTGTAAGTGGAAACATAGCCAATAGCAGTGTGGGGATACACCACGCGCTGCACTCCCTCTCCCTCCGAGGGTGTCGCAAAAGCCCCTCTCCTGCCGGGAGAAGGGTTGGGGAGAGGGGATCAAACAAGAAATGGGGCGGAGTTAATAAACTCCTCTGCGCCAACCACTTAAAAATTTACCACTGTCGGTCAACGAGCTTGTTACCCGCGGCCACAGGCGCGACCCCGGATGCAGCCACAAAGGGGTTCAGTCGAGTAAGTGGCTCACCAGGCCATCGGCAAGCTTGGGCTCGAACCAGGTCGATTTGGGGGGCATCACCTCCCCTGCGTCCGCCACCGCCATCAGGTCTTCCATCGGGGTCGGATACAGTGAGAAGGCGACCGCCATGTCGCCCTGGTCCACCTGGCCGGCGAGCCAGTCGAGGCCACGGATGCCGCCGACGAAGCCGATGCGGTCGTCCCGGCGCGGGTCCGAGATACCGAGTATGGGCCCGATGACATGGTCCTGGAGCAGGCTCACATCCAGCCGTCCGACCGGATCCTTCCGGGGGATACAGTAGGCGTCCAGGGTGAGGCGATACCAGGCGCCGTCCAGATACATGCCGAACTCCCCGTGGCGGGCCGGTGCGACAGGCATCGGACTGGATTCCACTTTGAAAGAGAGCCGCAGCTGGGCTACGAAGGTCTCGGCGTCGAGTCTGTGCAGGTCCTTCACCACCCGGTTGTAGTCCAGGATTTGCATCTGGTCATGGGGGAAGATGACGCTCAGGAAGTAATTGTAGGACTCATCCCCTGTGTGATTCGGATTGGCGGCCTTGCGTGCCGCGGCCACCCGGGCAGCCGCGGCGGAACGGTGGTGGCCGTCCGCGACGTAAAGACTGTCGAGCTGCTCGCAGGCCGTGGAGAGCCGGTGGATAGTGGCGGCGTCATCCACCACCCAGAGCTCATGGCGCACGCCGTCCTGGGCCCGGATATCAATGACCGGTGCCGACGTGCTCATAGCAGCTAGGGTGTCATCAACGACGGCGGTGCTTTTGTAGACCAGAAAGACCGGGCCGGTCTGGGCGTCGAGGGCATCGATCTGACGTACCCGATCATCCTCCTTGACCGGCCGCGTGAGCTCGTGCTTCTTGATCCGATCCGCCTCGTAGGCGGCCACGGAGGCCGCCGCCGCCAGGCCGGTCTGCACATGCTCGCCCCTGGTGAGGCGGTAGACGTAATAGCAGGGCGCCGGGTCCCGGACCAGCACCCCCTCGGAGAGCACCCGATCCAGATTCTCTCGGGCCTTGGCATAGACCTGGGGGGCGTAGGGGTCCGTATCCTTCGGCAAGTCTACCTCGGGCCGCGAGATATGCAGAAAGCTGTGGGGCCGACCTGCGACCATCCAGCGTGCTTCCTGAGCGCTCATCACGTCGTAGGGCGGGGCAGCCACATCCAGGGCCCGTCCGGGGGCGGGTCGCAATCCGGCAAAAGGTTTGATCAGAGGCATGGGGCTGCTCCTTCAGATTCTGGTACCAGCACTTCTTGTAGTGATAGAGCGATGAGTCGGCTGCATTTGCCTCATCAGCCTTCATCGTGCTTGCTATTCTAATATGCTATCATATCCCAGATGGTTGGCACCGTGGTCGTAGACACAAGCATCCTTATTAGTTCCCTGATCGGGGCGCAGGGACCGAGTAGAAAAATTCTGCGACGATGTTTGCAAGGTTACTATCATCCTGTGATTAGTAACGCCTTATTCCTGGAGTATGAAGATGTCAGCAGGAGAGAGGAAGTGCTTACCTTGTGTCCGTTAGCTGTCGATGAAATCAGGACCTTACTCAATGCATTCTATGCTGTGTGTCGCTGGGTACCCATTTATTATCTGTGGCACCCCAATACCAGGGACGAAAGCGACAACTTTCTAATCGAACTTGCGCTTGCCGGCAATGCCTCCTGCATCATTACAAATAACGTCCGCGACTTGCGGAGTGCTGAGTTGAAATTTCCTGATTTGCATATAGCCAAACCGGATGAGCTATTAGGGGGTAAGTCAACCACTATGGACTGAAAGTCCATAGTCTGGAGGACTAACGTCCTCATCCGTGGACAAGCCACGGACTGAAAGTGAAGGGACTTAACGTCCATAGTTTCAACTATGATGCGCTTCGTGCACTAAAGTTATTGAAGCAATGAAATGGCTATGCTGACCATTCAACTATCTGACGCCAAACACGACCGGTTAAAGGTTTTAGCACAGCATCGCCATATGAGCGTAGACAAGTTGATCAATGAGTTTTCAACTCAAGCACTCGCCGAATTCGACAGCGAGGCACGCTTCCGCGCCCTTAGCGCGAGCGGTGACCCGACCAGAGGCTTGGAGTTGTTAGACAAGCTTGATACTCAGTTTTCTAAGAAGCTGTCCGGTTAAAAGCAATCCTGAACGATTTGGCACGGTTTGGAAGACCGGGCGTGTTGCGTTCGGCGCACAGCGGCTCGTTGATCTACGGTCAAGCCAGTGCCAGCGTCTCAACGCAACCTACACCCACATGACCCCTCGCACAGCCAGCCCGCGCGGACCTCACCTTCACGCTTTCCGAACGATTCACATGCGACGGGTATAGTCGATAATCCCCGGATTGCTGGACACATTCTTCAAGACCGGGGTATTGAACTTCTCGAGCTTGACTGTCTTTACGTCACGCAGATATTTGGCGACCGTCTCCCAGATGGGTTCTCCGGGGGCTTGGGACCCGACGGTGGCCCAGCCGGCAACCACATAGGATTTGTCGGCCTCGATCCTGGTGCCGTCGTCCAGGGCCATGTCACCGATGCGCTTGCCCATGGATGCGGTGGGATCGCACACATAGTCCAAGCCCCCGAGGCGCACCATGTCTCCTCCCTGCCGCACATAGGGATCCGGGTTGAAGAGATTGTCACAGACATCTTCCAGGATGGCCTTGAGCTCGCTGCCCTTCATCTCGCGGCGATAGGTCTCCGGATAGGTGATGCAGGTCTGATCCATGACATGGTCCATGGTGATGGTTTGGCCTGGCAGTATGCTGGTTCCCCAGCGAAAGCCAGGGGATAGACTGATCTGGGCGTCTTTGACCTTGCGCAGGGCGTCGCAGATGAGCTGGTCGAAGGTCCCATTGAAGTTACCACGCCGGTAGAGGGTCTCCTCGGTGGTGGCCAGCTTTTCCCCCAGCGTATCTCGGTAGGGGGCGCGGATCTCCTCGATATATCTGGTCATCTCGGCATTGGGTGGGAGCAGGTTGGAGAAGATCGGCAACAGCCGGTAGCGGAAGTCGCGCACCTTGCCGTCTTTGACGTCCAGGTCCATCACTCCTAAGAACTTTCCGTTGGAACCGGCGTTGGTGAGCAGGGTCTTGCCGCCTGCGTTCGCCACGATACTGGGGACCGGTATGCCGTCATGGGTATGGCCGCCGAAGATGGCATCGATGCCGGTGACGCGGGAGGCCAGCTTGAGATCCACGTCCATACCGTTGTGGGAGAGGACCACCAGGACGGCGGGCTTTTCCTCCGCGCGGATCTTATCGACCAGCTCCTGCATGCGCTCCTCCTGAATCCCGAAGGTCCAGTCCGGGATGAAGCGTTGCGGATTGGCGATGGGGGTGTAAGGAAAGGCCTGGCCGATGACGGCGACCTTGACCCCTCCCACTGTCTTGATGGTGTAGGACTTGAAGGCCAGACCCGCATCCTCGTCGAAACCGGCGAATTCCGGGAACCGATAGTCGAACAGGGCCTCCTCGCGCACGGCGATGTTCTGGGCCACGAAATCACCCTTGAAGGCGCCGATATTCTCGATCACTTCCTGGTCACGGTAGGTGAACTCCCAATGACCGGTCATGACGTCCACCTCCAGCAGGTTACAGGCGCCGACCATGTCCTTACCCCGGGTCCAATAGGCGGTGCCCGAACCTTGCCAGGTATCACCGCCGTCCAGCAACAGGCTGTTGCCGTCGCCCCGTTCGGCGCGGATGCGGTCCACCAGGGTCTTGAGGTGAGCAAAGCCGCCCACCTTGCCGAAGCGCCGAGCGGCCTCGTCGAAGCCCAGACAGGTAAAGGCATGGGCCTGGATCCCACCCGGCGCGATACCGAAATGCTTCAGGAATGCATCGCCCACCACATGGGGGGCCTTGCCCAAGGCCGCGCCGACGCCCAGATTCACGTTGGGCTCGCGGGAGTAAATGGGATTGAGCTGGGCATGGGTATCGGTGATGTGCAACAGGGTGACATTGCCGAATCCGGGTAGCTTGTAGAGGTCCGACGGTTGCCGCAGCGCGGCGAACACGGACGCCGGCAACAGACCGGCCGCGCCGGCCATCCCTAAGAGCTTGATGAATTCACGTCGCGCGAGCGTCATCAGGCGCTCCTCCTAATATCTGTCGAGACTGAATGGGTTTAGATAGCTTCCGCGTCGCTATCAAGTATGCCCGGATCGCGCCGCTGTGACCATTCCCGTCGGAGCAGGGCAACCGAATAATAATCTGTGAAAATCTGCATAACCTGCTGACAAGCCATGCGGATTTACCCTCGAACCCGTGATAGTGATTAGAATTTTATAATCAAATAATGATAAGGTGTCCCGATTTTGCCGTTTCTCTCACGAAGTGACGGAAGGGTCCGTTGAGGATCGAGTCGAGGGTACCTTGATTTGCAATCCATTCACCTAGCTCAGCAAGATTCGGAGGAGGCAACAGATGATTGCGCCGAAAACGACCTTGGCCGGAGCGGTAGGCATGGCCCTGATCGCTGCCTGTGCGCTGGCCTTGGCGCCCGGCCTCAACGCTGCGGATACCTTGAAAGGCGATCCCGAGGCAGGCAAGCAGATCGCAAATGATCCTAAGCTGGGCAATTGCGTCGCCTGCCATATGATGCCGGACGCCAAAAGCCCCGGTCGCATCGGCCCGGCCCTGATTGGAATGCGGGCCCGCTACCCGGACAAGGAGAAGCTACGGGCCCAGATCTGGGACGCGACCGTCGCCAATCCCGACTCCAGCATGCCGCCGTTCGGCAAGCACGAGATCCTCACCGAGCAACAATTCAACGACGTGCTCGAGTACATCTGGTCGATCTGATCGATCGGATTCACCCGGATACCCGGAGGAAATCGACCGGATGAACAAAATCACTATGCTGACCGCGGCACTGGTTATGGTACTGGCCCTGACCTGGGGCGGCGTCGCACTAGCTACGCCCCAGGAAGACCAAGCGATCTGGCAAAGCTACTACCAGAAGCGCTTTCCCGACGTTCCCAAGGAGAACTTCATAAACGGCGTCTATGCGATCGACCCCGTCGGCCGCGAGAACTGGGAGGCCATCGAGGAGTTTCCGCCCTATGAGATGGCCATCTCCAACGGCGAGGAAATGTGGAACATGCCCTTCGCCAATGGCAAGACCTATAAAGATTGCTTCCCGGACGGCCCCGCGGTCGCCGGCAAGTACCCGTACTGGGACAAGGAACAGGGTATGGTCGTCACCCTGCCGCTGGCCATCAATAGGTGCCACGAGGCCAACGGTGAGGGGCCCCTCAAGTACAAAAAAGGCCCCATCGCCGACATCCTCTCCTACATCCGGTACCAGTCTCGCGAGCAGATCACCAAGGTACAGATTCCGGAGGACAACCCCAAGGCACTGGAGGCCTACGAGCAGGGCAAGCAGTTCTACTTTGCCCGCCGCGGTCAGCTCAATTTCTCCTGTGCCCATTGTCACGGCCTGAATGCCGGTAATGTGCTGCGCACCGAGATCCTGAGCCCGGCCTTCGGTCACACCACCCACTTTCCGGTCTACCGTTCCAAATGGGGCGAGATGGGGACCCTGCACCGGCGCTTCTCGGGCTGTAACAAGCAGGTGCGGGCCAAACCCTTCAAGGCCCAGGGTGAGGAGTACCGCAATCTGGAATACTTCCTGACCTACATGCAGAACGGCCTGCCCCTGAATGGGCCCAACGCACGCAAATAGCCGCACGCAAATAGTGGCGCGCAAATAACCGCTGGAGGTCGCGCTGGGGCGTGGACCTTCGCTTTGGGGTAGTGGTTAAGGTTTACTAGTCGTGTGTTGGCCACGTCACACGCTGTGCCCCCTCTCCCGCCGGGAGAGGGTCGGGGAGAGGGGATCAAAAAAGAAATGGAGCATGGCTAATGAACTGCTCTACGTTAACCATTTAGAAATTTACCACTACCCACTTGGAGCATAGAGGAGTCCGTCGAACATGAGCATCCATCGTTTTTCCGCCGGGATCCTGGCCGTCGCACTGGCCGCCGGTCTCCCGACGGGTAGCTGGGCCGATGACCAAGCCGATTTCGAGCAGGCGATGACCGCGGCGCGCGAGGCGCGCAAAAAGGCCGCTGCAGTCGGCGGCGAGTGGCGCGACATCGGCAAATTCCTGGAGCAGGCCGAACAGGCCGCGGCGAAAGGCGGTTTCGCCACGGCTAATCAGCTGGCCGAAAAGGCCAGACGGCAAGGGGAGCTGGGTTACGAGCAGGCCATGAGCCAGAAGGATGTGGGCCTGCCCGCATATATGATCGCCGGTAGTGGCAAGAAGCCCGTCGGCTCCGGCCGTTGAGACATTGGCCGAAGATCGAGCGCCTGGCGTCACCTTTTACGATCGCCGGGAGCGGAGTTGGGGAGAGGGATCAAAAAGGGGGTGTTCTCAATTAGGGGTAACACGATGGTTTTACTCGACAGACTGAGATAGCTCGGGTCATCCGGCGGATGTCATGGTCAATTTCTAATACATTGAGAACACCCCCTAGGGCCTTTCAGAGCAAGACCCATCGATACCAGCCTCGGCAAAGCTCGCCATCCTCCGGTGCAGGGTGCAGGCGAGGCGCAGCAAGGGCAATGCGGATGCGGCGCCACTCCCCTCCCCAAGCCGTAATCCCAGATCCAGCAGCGGCTCGGCGTCGAGCGCCGCGAGCATGATCGCATGGCCCGGCTCACAGGAACTGTGTCCGAACAGCATCCAATCCCGCGCCCTGGGCAGGATACGGGCCGCGGCCAAGGCCGCGCTGGTCGCGATGAAGCCGTCGACGAGCACTGGAATCCCCAGCTGGGCCGCGCCCAGATAGGCCCCAGTCAAGGCCGCGATCTCGAAACCGCCTACTCGACGCAGGGCCTCTAGGGGGGTGTCGGGCGCGATTCGATGCAGATACAGGGCACGTTCGATCAGGGCCGCCTTGCGTGCGATACCGGCGGCGTCGAGGCCGGTGCCGGGACCGGCCAACTCGGAGGCCGGGCGCTCCAGCAAGGCACAGGCCAGCGCTGCGGCTGCGGTGCTGTTTCCGATCCCCATCTCGCCGCCGATCACCAGCCGGCAATCTCGGTTGTCAACTGCGCGCTCGACCGCCGCACGCCCAGCAGCCAGGCAGGCGTCGAGTTCAGCGCTCGACATGGCCGGTTCGCGTGAGAAATCCTTTGTGGACGGGGCAACGCCGACCCGCCGCACCGATGGTGGCACCGGATCACAGGCAATCTTGCCGACAGTGCCGAGCACGATCAGCTCCAGGTCGGCAGCGAGTGCCTCTGCCAGCACCGAGACCGCGGCACCTCCCGTTGCCATGTTGGTCACCATCTGAGCCGTCACGCTCTGGGGATAGGCCGAGACCCCGGCGTCGGTGACCCCGTGATCGCCGGCAAAGATCAGGATCTGTACCGGATCGACCGTCGGGTAGAGCTTACCCTGCATCGCCGCCAATGCGATCGCGACCTCCTCGAACCGCCCCAGTGATCCCGGTGGCTTGGTCAGCCCGGCTTGCCGCCTGGCGGCGGCGTGGCGCGCATCCTCGTTCAGGGGCTGCGCGGGCTCGGACAGCCAGCTCACGGCAACCGCCCCTCGGAAACGGACGACAATCGGACACCGGTCGGAACCGACTCGCCGCAACGTGCGCTCCACGGGCCGGAAAGCGGATGGTAGGACATAAGGGTTCTTCCTCGCTGATATCCCCCGACGACGCAGGAACAAACACAGTGTATCATCCATCCTCAGCGGAGGGCTCTAGTATCCCATTTCGCCTCATTTTGCATTCTCAGAGCCCTCCCAAACGCGCCAAGGCTAGGCACAGCGCGCAGGGAATAGCTCACGCTCTTGCCAAGCGCTGTAACGCCGCCTTGGCGCGTTTGGAGGGCTCCCTTCGGGCGCGACGAGAAGCGGCCACCTACGTTGTTGCGCGAGCTTGAAAGAGGACTGGCTATTCCTGCGCTCGCGCGCCTCGCATCTGGCCGCCTCTCGCTGCGCCGAGAACGTAAAATAAGGTGAAATGGGGTACTAGGACAATCCGCAGGGTAACCAGACAGCTTTTTAAGTTGCGGCTCGATGAACGGAACCCGTAGGGTGGACTGTGCCCACCAATACCGTGCTACCCGATGGGCATCGCCCGCCCGACATCCACGATTCTCCCTCGCTATACCTGGGAGGCACGAAAAATTCCCCGCAATCGCCCGCTCTGGATAGATGTCAACAGACCCTAGTGACCCTGAAGGTGGTGGACACCATTTCCGCCCCGACCGTCATGCAAACTCTAAAAAAAGTGCTCGGAAACCATGTTTGTGAGCATCGTCCTGCAAACAATGAGATAAAATGGCATCTTGGATCGGACGACCACACATGACAGGTGAGGCGATGGAGACAACCGTTGGATTTGCAAGCGAAAAAGGTGGTGTTGGGAAGACAACGATCTGGACCTGCAATCGACCATCGGCGTCCCATCCGCGATGAAGCAATCAATCACGTCAACAGGGATACCTACCATGTGGCCAACACAGTTGATGAGGAACTCGACTATTCACCGACGCAGTATATGGGAGCCATTGCAACGCAAGCACGCGAGTGGGGCGGGATGCTCAAGTGGACTGAGCGAGCAGAATATCGGCGTATTTCTCAGGCTGGTCCGATTTTCGGGGCATATGTGACGGAAGGAGATGGGTTGCGCCAGGCTGCGCGTGATCGTTGTCCGGTCTTCGACATCAGGGGGCAAAATGCAGAAAAGCAGTCGCGGCAACTCCGAGAGTTAACAGAGGAGTTTATTGCACGATGTCCAGTTTAAATCAAGATGTCGATGTCCGCCTACTCACCCGTTGGCTAGGTGCTCAGGGTGCAAAGGCAGGATTGAAAAAGAGCAAGCGTATTACGGTCGAAATCTTGGGCCGGTTGGCAAAGGGATTCGGGATCGAACCGGGCAAAAAGGCAACCCGTCAACAGCTCATCGACGAAATTATGCGAGTCGCGAATAAGCGAATCGACAAATCAGTCGATGAACTCTATCAAATGGAGCAGGATGAAATCATCCGCTATTTCGATGATATTGGCGTGGAGCCTGAGGAATTGCTCGACTTCTTGAAGCAACCTTGTTCGATTCGTGGCCCGTGAGTTGTCTGAGACAGGCAGATTCAAGCGAATCGCATCGAAAGGCAAATCCTCTTGATCATTCAGACGCGCCGTTGATGAAAACCGCATTTTTCGAGCTGCCCAGTTACTGAAGCGACGGCAGTTCCTTATAACTCTTCACGCCCGTTCCACCGGAAATGCCAATACCTGGTCGATGTGGGTACTGCCGGTAGCGACCATAAGCAGGCGGTCTAGGCCCAGGGCGACCCCTGCCGCTGCGGGCATGCCTGCCTCCAGGGCGGCCAGGAACGCCTCGTCCAAGGGAGGCCGGTCCAATCCCTTTGCGGAGCGCTCCTGCAGATCCGTGTCGAAACGCCTGCGTTGTTCGCTGGGATCCGTGAGCTCCTGGAACCCGTTGGCCAGCTCCATCCCCCGCAGGTAAAGCTCGAAGCGTTCCGCCACCGGCTCCGCGTCCCGTCGGATGCGGGCCAGGGCCGCTTGGCTCGGGGGATAATCGTAGACGAAGGTCAATCGGTCCCGATTGAGCACCGGTTCGATACGCTGGGTAAGCAACAGATCGAGCCAGGCGTCACGGTCGAGATCCAGCTCCTGGGCTCCGGGAATATAAGCGGCGACCTGCCGCAGCGTCGTCACATCCGCGCGCATGGGGTCCAGTCCCAGGTGGGTCCGAAACAGGTTCCGATAGCTGATGCGCCGTACCGGAAGCTCAGGGCAATCCAGGGCGTGGCGTACCAGCTCCGCGACCTCCTTCATCAGGGCCCCGTAACCGAGACCCGGACGGTACCACTCCAGCAGACTGAACTCGGGGTGGTGCCGGGAGCCGCGCTCGCCGTCTCTGAACACCTTGCAGAACTGGAAGATGGGTCCGCTCCCCATTGCCAGGAGCCGCTTCATGGGGAATTCGGGGGAGGTCTGGAGATAAAGCGTCTGTGGCCCTGCGCCGGCGCCGGACCAACGGGTTCTCAGGCTATTGAGGGCGGGATCGCTGGCGGCGGCGCGCGACGCGATGGGGGTCTCCACCTCCAGGACGCCGGCAGCGGCGAAGAATTCCCGTATACGCCCGAGCAGACGCGCCCGCGCCCGCAGCATCTCAAGGCCGGCGCTGGGCCGCCAGGCGGGGCTCACCCGTCTCCTTGGCGCGGGCGACATATTCGCCGGAGCGGGTGTCGACCTTGATCAGCTCGCCGGTCTGAACGAACAGGGGGACACGTACCACCGCCCCGGTCTCCAGGGTCGCCGGCTTACCGCCGCCGCCGGAGGTGTCCCCCTTGAGCCCCGGGTCCGTTTCCGTAATCTCGAGCACCACGAAATTGGGCGGCTCGATGGTCAGTGGAGAGCCGTTCCAGAGGGTGACATCGCACATGTCCTGCTCCTTGACCCAGCTGACGGCCTCTCCCATCGTGGCGGCATCGGCGGACAACTGCTCATAAGATTCCGGGTCCATGAAATACCAAAGCTCGCCATCGTTATAGAGATATTGCAGCCGGGTCTCGTGGACGTCGGCGGCCTCCACAGACTCACCGGATTTGAACGTCTTCTCCACCACGCGCCCGGTCTTCAAGTTACGAACCCGCACCCGGTTGAAGGCCTGACCCTTGCCAGGCTTGACGAACTCGTTCTCGACGATGACGTATGGATCGCCATCGAGCATAATCTTGAGGCCGCCACGAAACTCATTGGTACTGTAACTTGCCATATCGTTCTCCCAAGAGGCTGAAATTATCGATGCTTGTCGGTATCCGGATTTTTCCTTATCACGCCGCTTGTTTGGCTACAAACACCGCTCGCGCAGCCTGGATGCCCCGCAGGTATTTGGCCTGACGTCGGGCACGGAGATCCGCGAGCGATGCCGGTGCACCGACTGCCGTTCCGAACGTCTTGAGAAGACGCTCGGAATAGCCGATAAACTGCTTCCCATCGATGTCTAGTCGCGCGAGGATCTTGGGCTCTTGCGCCTCAATGTACCCAGGTTTATCCGCGCGTAATGCCCGCCCCGTCCAATCAACCAACTCCAGATAGCCCTCGAAGGCAAAAGGCACCGCCCAGGGAGTCCGTGCGGTGGCATCGAAGGGTATCAGCAAGGCCTGGGGTAAGCTCGGCCTCCGGTCGTAACCGCTCCCCATCAAACATTACCTCAGGATCCTTAGTGGTTGCGGTCTCCTGCGAGCCGGCATCAGACTCGACTTCTTCGGGCAACCCGACGACACGCTCCTGAATCGAGGTGTAGTCCGAAGTCTCCGGTGCTCAGCCAGCCCCGCCCGGATCGGATTGAGATCCACATAGGCCATCGCTACCAGCAACGCTTTCTCATCGAGCAATGCCTGGCTCTTGAAGCGACCCTCCCAAGAGCGTCCCTTCACCCCATCCTCGGTATTGGCCCGGCGGGCGATGTGCTCGCTGAGGGTCTGCATGGACCAGGACAAATCGTGCAACCGCTCCCGATAAACCTCGACAAATTCTTCAACCTTGGCGATCTCCGCCTGGCTCATCTCCGCCCATGACTCCGAGAGATACCGTGTCACCAACAGTGGCCCGGTGAAGAGTGCCGTCCAGCGCCTCAGCACCTCCTCGATCGACCATCCCAAGGCCCGTTCGCGGTCGATGCGCACCACGATGTGATAGTGGTTGCTCATTACCGCGTAAGCGGCTACATCGATAGCAAACAGGGCAGCAAGCTGCTGAATACGCTCGACAATCCAGCCACGGCGGTGGTTGAAATTCATACCCGAAAACTGCTCCTCACCACATAAAAGGCACGACGTACACAGCGGCATACGCAGTGATACCAAGGGGTGTCTTCAAGGGAGACAAGAACGGAGCGGGGAGCGGTCATGGTCGGACTCCTGACTGAGTATCGGGCTGAGGAGAATACTAGCTCAGTGGAAAAGTCAGGTTAAATAATATGGGTGTCCTTTTACCTGTTTTTTATTTGTTTCACGCGGCTGGAGTGCGTTGTTATGCGACAGTTCCTTATAGTTGAAACTATGGACGTCAAGTCCCTTCACTTTCAGTCCGTGGCTTGTCCACGGATGAGGACTTTAGTCCTCCCGACTATGGACTTTCAGTCCATAGTGGTTGATCTTGTGAGATACTATAGGTGATATAATTACAATTCCTCCCATTCTTCTCTGCTTATTCCTGCCTGACGCAAGATTCTTGAAAGTAAATCTTTGCTAATATCACCTTGATGAGGATTTGGTATCCTTAAAGTGACGGTATCTCTTGTCATAAATTGGTGTTTACCTCCGGAATATGGACCTTCAAAACCAGCGTTATGGAGATACGCTATGAGATCTCGTCGTTTTATTGGTCCGAATTTTGGCATTATGCAGCTTTCCTTATTTTTATTCCAATTCCATCTATTTGTGGTAATGGCAAATTCTTGTAGATCCTAAAAAGTACCCATTCTTCCAGGACCTCTTTAAGCTGTTCACGACACTCTTCCAAGGTAGAGGCGTTAGCGTAGACTCCCTGGAAGCCAGGAATTTCTCCATAGAAACTCTTGTCTCCTTCAAGAATTTCATAATGTGCATGCCGCAAACTTGTCTGTAGATATTCTACTAGCATAATACTCTCCACATTGGGTACCAAACAAGACAACCAAATCAGCCCTCACAGCGAACTTTAACCATTAAACCCTATCACGCTGCCTGTTTGGCTACAAACATTACTCGCGCAGCCTGGATGCCACGCAGGTATTTGGCCTGACGTCGGGCACAGAGATCCGCGAGCGATGCCGGTGCACCGACCGCTGTTCCGAACGCCTTGAGAAGGCGTTCGGAATAGCTGATAAACTGTTTCCCATCGATATCCAGTCGCGCGAGGATCTTGGGTTCTCGCGCCTCAATGTACCCAGGTTTATCCGCGCGTAATGCCCGCCCCGTCCAATCAACCAGCTCCAGATAGTCCTTGAAGGCAAAAGGCACCGCCCAGGGAGTCCGTGCGGTGGCGTCGAAGGGCATCAGCAGGGCCTGGGATAAGACCCGCGTTTCGGCCTCCGGTCGTAGCCGCTCTCCATCAAGTACTACTTCAGGATCTTTAGTGGTTGTGGTCTCCTGCGAGCCGGCTTCGGACTCAGCTTTTTCCGGTAACCTGCCGACGCGCTCCTGAATCGATGTGTAGTCCGAAGTCTCCGGTGTTTCAGCCAGCCCCGCCCGGACCGAATTGAGATCCACATAGGCCATCGCTGCTAGTAATGCCTTCTCATCAAGCAACGCCTGGCTCTTGAAGCGACCTTCCCAAAAACGTCCCTTCACCCCATCCTCGGTATTGGCCCGGCGGGCGATGTGCTCGTTGAGGGTCCGCATGAACCAGGACAAATCGTGCAACCGCTCCCGATAAACCTCGACAAGTTCTTCAACCTTGGTGATCTCCGCCTGGCTCATCTCCACCCGTGACTCCGAGAGATACCGTGTTACCAACAGTGGTCCAGTGAAGAGTGCCGTCCAGCGCCTCAGCACCTCCTCGATCGACCATCCCAAGGCCTGTTCGCGGTCGATGCGCACCACGATGTGATAGTGGTTGCTCATCACCGCGTAGGCGGCCACGTCGATAGCAAACAAGGTGACGAGTTGCTGGATGCGCTCGACAATCCAGCCGCGGCGGTGGTCGAAATTCAGACCCGAGAACTGATCCTCGCCACATAAAAAAGCACGGCGCACACAGCGACATACGCAGTGATACCAAGGGGTATCCTCAAGGGAGACGAGAACGGAACGGGGAGCGGTCATGGTCGAACTCCTGACTGAGTATCGGGCCGAAGGAAATGCTAGCTCACTGAAAGATCGAGTCAACAAAATGGGTGTCCTTTTTCCCCACTGAAGGAGAAAAACCAATGGATAAGAATCTGAAACCCATCAGAGTTGAAACTATGGACGTTAAGTCCCTTCACTTTCAGTCCGTGGCTTGTCCACGGATGAGGACGTTAGTCCTCCAGACTCTGGACTTTCAGTCCATAGTGGTTGATGTTCGTGGTGATGACGGTGACCGCCATCCTCTCATTCGGGTAAGGTATTCAACGCTACCGTCGAGCTGGCAACGGCCCCGGTACAAGAACCTGGGGTGCCGGAGATGGCAGCGGGAAGCGAGCCACCGCCGCACTGACCGAAACCGGCTACCGGTAAGCAGTCGGTCACCGGTATTAGGGGACGTTCTCAATTAAGCCAAATCCACGTAGCATAGGCGTCTCGCCCGCGGGTGCAGCGACGTTTGTCAGGATAGATGTCATTCCAGCTCGACGATGCGCATGGCGGAGAGGCGTTTGCGCTCCGCAACGGAATATGGACCTTAGATGGGTCTTTCGACCTGTATCCGGACTTCCAGCCCTTAAATCTCAACCCACCGGCTTTAGCCGGTGGTTGTTGAGTATAGTTTTTATATTTTCTTGCATCCACAAGGGATGCCTCAGTCGGAGAAACTACAAGTCGTGCAAATCAGCGCGAATAAGACCCCTCCCTTCGATTCAGGATGACAATCCCTTTGGTGCGGGATGAAAGATCCCTCCTTTCAGTTCGTGATGACAGTTTCGCGCGGATTTGCGTGATTCGTAGTTTTCTTTCACTATAGTTTTATACTACCAAGCCCAGCGGCTGCCGAGACAGAGCGGTTTTGTGCACTAATTGAGTGCAGCGAAATCCACAAATGCCGCAAATGCCGCGCAGTTTCGGATATCCGCTAGAGTGATTTGTTAGCGGCTATTTGCCATGGGCTGTATCATATGCGATAAAGGCGAATAACACTTACAATAACCAAGACAATCGTTGAAGAATATCCATTTATAAGTCCTCACTCTGAGTTTTTACCATATCATTGGTTCGTTGCCCATTTGCCGCTAAATTGATGCGGTTCGCGCCCCCTCGTAGTGCTACCCTGCAGGATTTACCACGTTCACCACATCCTACGCCGCCCGCGGAAGTTGGGCAGCAGCAGGGCTGCCAGGAGCAGTAGGGGCAGATAGAAACGTTCGTTCCAGATCCGGGTGCGTTCGTCGCTCGCTTCCGGGGGCAGACGGGTGATTGCCGCCGCTTCCAGGATCTCTTCCGTGTCGTCGTCCCGATAGTCTGCTACCTGGTAAATCCCCTGGCCGGTCTCGGCCAGCTCTTCGAGCAGGGTTTGGTTGCGGGAGGAGAGGACGGGCTGGCCGCTGCGGTCGAGGAGCCAACCACCCTGTTGTGCCGGGACCCGAGCGCCTTCGGTGGTGCCGACGCCAAGCACATGAAAGCGGACGCCTTGCCGCGCTAGCTCTTCGACCCGTGGGACCAGCCCTGGTTCGTCCAGGTCGCCGTCGGAGATGAGTAGGATGGAGCGTGCGCTGTCCTCCGGTAGGCTGCCGAGCAAGACTTCGGCGCGGTCCAGGGCCTGGTGCAGACGACTGCCTTGGAGTCGGGCGAGGTCCGTGGACAGGGCCGGGAGGGAATTGAGGATGGTGTAGGTATCCTCGGTGATGGGGGAGAGCACATGGGGCACGGAGGCGAAGGCGATCAGGCCCAGGCGCACCTGGCGATTCTGCAGGATCAGGTCTTGGATCTCCTGGCGGGCGCGGCCGAGACGGCTGGGGGCCACGTCGTCTGCCTGCATGGAGCGGGAGATGTCCAGCAGGATCAAGAGGTTATTGCCGGGATGAAAGAGGCGGATGTCTTCGTAGTCCCACCTGGGTCCGGCCATGGCAAGGATCAGCAGTGCCCACAGGCCCGACCAGCGCAGGAAGCGGCCCCAGCGTTCAGTTGGCTTGAGCGCTCGGGTGCCGGTCAGGTGGGGCAGCAGGTGCGGATCGGCATAGCGGTGGATGGGTCCGCGCGCGGCCTTGGCGGAGCTACGCCACAGCCAGATGGCGACCGGGATCAGGGCCAGTAGGGCCCACAACCAGCCGGATTGCTCAAAGTGAAAGCCGGTCTCAGCCACTGGCTACCCTCGTCACGAAGCGTTTGCGCCCCTCCGGGAACAGGCCGAGCCCGAGTAGGGCCAGCAGGGCCACGGCCAAGGGGATGCGGTACAGGGGGGTGGGTAGGAAGGCGGTGCGGGACTCTGCCTCGGTCTTTTCGAGCTGACTGATCCGGGTGGAGATCTCCTCCAGGGCGCGGGTGTCGGTGGCACGAAAATAGGCCCCGCCGCCGATGGTGGCGATGCGCTGCAAGGTATCCTCGTCCATGGTCAGGTCGTCCCGGTACTTGATGACTCCCTCTTCTACGATGGGGATGCTTTCCTGTTTGCTGCCAACGCCGATAACGTAGATGCGTACCCCCGCCGCGCGGGCCAGCACGGCCGACTCGAGCGGCGCGAAGCCCCCGGCGGAGTTGTCGCCGTCGGCGATCAGGATCATGATCCGGGAGCCTTCGGGGCGCTCGCGCAGTTTTTTCACGCCCAGGGCGATGGCATCTCCGAGGGCGGTCCCTTGCCCCGCGATGCTGGGCATCACGCCGTCCAGTAACTGGCGCACGGCCAGCCGGTCCACACTCAGGGGCGAGAGCACGAAGGCCTGGCTGCCGAAGACGATGAGTCCGATGCGGTCCCCCTTGCGGGCATCTACGAAGCGACCCATGACCCCTTTGACGACCTGCATCCGGCTCACCTGTCGGTCCTCGACGGTGAAGTCCAGAGCGTCCATCGAGTGGGAGGCGTCCACCGCCAGCATCAGGTCGTAGCCCGGGGTGCTGACCTGGGTGTGGGGCTCGAGCCACTGGGGACGCATGAGGGCCAGGACCAGACCGGCCCACAGCAGATACAGCAGGGCCTTGTGAAACCAGCCGGCGAGGCGGTGGCCTGGTCGGCGGACCTGGAAGGCGGACTTGAGCTCCTGCAGGTGAGGATGCAGCAGGGTGGTCCGTTGGCCTTCCAACTCCTCATCTCGGGCGGCACGGCGGTCCGGCCACAGGAGGGGCAGCAAAAAAGGCAGCGGCAGGAGTAGGCCAACCCAGGGCCAGTGGAACTCAAACATCCGGTTTCCTCCGCTCCTCGAGCTCGACCCAGCCGTAGGCGGCACCGATGAGCATGAGCAGCTCTTGGGAACGCTTGGAATCCGCAGGCGGGGCATAGGGGACCTCCAGCAACGCCCGTCCCTGTCGGGACCAGTCGAAGCCCTTGGGGTCATTGCCCTGGAGCCAGGCCAGCCAGTCTTGGCCCGTGAGTCCCGCGCAGGCATCGCGTCCCAAGCGTGCCATGGCGATCCGACGCAGTAGCTCGGAGAGCTCACCCGCGGTCTGTTTGCTGTCCTGGGTGTCCGCGCGTCTGCGCAAGTCCCGTAGCCGCCGGGCCGCGTCCCAGCGCCAACTGCCGACGGTGAGGAAAGGAACAGGCGGTAGGGTCACGCGGAGTTTGGCCCGGAAACGCCAGATCAGAACGGCCAACGCCAGCACCGCCGCCGTCAGGAACCACCAGCCGGGCCCCGGCGGCCACCAAGGCACGCCCTGGATACCGTGGATATCGCGCAGCTGTTCTACACCGGGGAACATTCAGACCGCCCGCGACCGTGCCCGCTGCTCCAGGTCGTGGATGAGGGTAAGGTGGATCTCCTGGTCGGTGCGGACTGGCAGGAGGATGATATTGAGCCGGTAGGCCATGGCTTGGAGCATCTTTCGCCGCTCCTCCCAGGTCTCGCGGTAGATCAGCCGCGCCTGGGGGTCGTCGGTGTCGATCTCTATCAGCTGGCCGTCGGTGCCGATGAAGGTGGTCACGCCCATGGCCGGGATCTCCCAATCCGTCGGGTCGTCCACCGGGATCAGGGCCACCGCGTTGCGTTGGATCAGGCTGCCTAGGACCCGCTCCAGGTCCATGGCCCCCCGGTTGAGATCGGCGATGACGAATACCAGGGATCCGGTGGGCAGGCCGCGGGTAGCCCGCCGCAGGGCGCTGCCCAGACAGTCGATGGAGACATCGCCAGCCGTCGCCGGTTCGGTGAGGGTGCGCAGGAGTCGCCACAGGGCCCGGCGGCCGCGGGCGGGCCTGAAGTGCTGTAGCCCTGCCTCCACGTCACCGAAGACCATGCCGCCCACCCGGTCGTTGAGGCGGCTGGCCGCCCATCCGATGAGGGCGGCGGCGCGGGCCGCCTGCACCGATTTGAAGGTGCCGCGGGTCCCGAAGCTCATGTGGGGACCCCGGTCCACGCACAAGACCACGGAGCGCTCGCGCTCCTCGCGGAAGACCTTGAGGTGGGGCTCATTAGTGCGGGCCGTGACCTTCCAGTCCATGTAGCGGATATCGTCGCCCTCGCGGTACTGGCGGACCTCCTCGAAGTTGACGCCGGCGCCCCGGAACACCGAGGCGTAGAGTCCGGCGAAGGTGGAGCTGACCAGGTGGTGCGAGGGTAAGCCCAGGGTATGGGCCTGGTGACGGAGCTCCAGCAGGTCGTCGAGGCGGGGATAGAGACTCATCGAGTGGGAAGCTTGTCCCTCAGGGAATCGCGACCAGATTGAGCAACCGATTGATGAACTCGTCGGTGGTGATGCCTTCGGCCTCCGCCTCGAAGGTCAGGAGTAGGCGGTGGCGCAGGATCTCCGGGGCGACGGCCTGAATGTGGTGAGGGGCGACGAACTGGTCACCGTCCATCCAGGCGCGGGCCCGAGCGCAACGGGCCAGGGCGATACTGGCGCGGGGCGAGGCCCCGAATCGACACCAGCGCGCCAGATCGGGGTCATAGACCTTGGGGTTGCGCGTCGCCTGGGTCAGATCGACGATATAGTTGTTGAGCTTGGGGTCCAGATACAGATTGGTCACGTCCCGCCGCATCGCGAAGAGCTCGGCTTGGGACAGGGGCTTGGACGGCGCGGTGTAGCTGGTCTTCTGCTGCTGGAGGTCGAGCTCCAGGATCTTGAGCTCTTCTTCCCGGGTGGGATAGTCCACCACCGCCTCCATCAGGAAGCGGTCGAGCTGGGCCTCCGGCAGGTGATAGGTACCTTCCTGCTCCACCGGGTTCTGGGTCGCCAACACCATGAACAGCTTGGGCAGGGGATAGGTGCGCTGGCCCACGGTGATCTGATGCTCGGCCATGGATTCCAGCAGGGCCGACTGCACCTTGGCCGGCGCCCGGTTGACCTCATCGGCGAGCAGCACATTGTGAAACAGGGGGCCGGGACGGAACTCGAACTCCCCTTTTTCGTGCCGATAGATGTCGGTGCCGATCAGATCCGACGGCAGCAGATCCGGGGTGAACTGGATGCGGTGAAAATCCCCTTCCACCGCCTCTGCCATGGCCTTGATCGCCGTGGTCTTGGCCAGACCCGGCATGCCCTCCACCAGGAGATGACCGTCGCTGAGCAGGCAGATGAACATGCTGTCGACGAATCGCTGTTGGCCGATGATGCGCGCAGCGATGTGATCGCGGACTGGCTTGAGATCTTCGGGAGTCATGCGGTACGAGTTGGGCCTGAGGTGGATTTGGATTGCCTGAGCTGGTTGGATGGGTATCCGTTTAGGTGCCACCCCCGCTCTGGACGACCGCTCGGAAGTGGCAATCCTGACTGCTTTTCGGGTCGAGTGCAACCCCCGGATAGATCGCAACCGATTTTCCATACTCGATCTAACCATTGGGTTGTCCCGCGGTCACCAAACTCTATAGTGGTTAAAAAACTCTGTGGTCTCGTAGGCGCGGGCTTGCCCGCGCTTTCCTGAGGTTCGACCGGCCGGCTCGGTTGCCTTCCAGCCCAGCGCCGGCAAGCCGGCGCCTACCGTTCATGGCGAGCCCCCGCAAGTGCGGCTGACGACCGGAAATTGGACGCAGAACCAAGGTTTTTGATCTGGGATTCACCGCCGGCGGGATGCGACCGACTTGAACTTATACACATCCGGACCTTGACATCAGGGCGACCGCATAAAACACCGGTTCGGCCCGGATCGGGCTATTAGCAAATCCTTTAAATTTTTGATTAAACTAGAAAATCCTGAGCTGGTAAAGAAAGTGTCCATCCATCGAGTGCCTTGATTTCTCGCCGCGTCCGGCACCGTGCGCAGAGATTATTCACAGAGATATCCACAGACTTCTGTTGGTAAGTGGAAATCTCTAAGGAAATTAGTAGTTATAGGCTCGGCATTTGGAAGAATCTAGGATAGCTTTCAATCAAGGAGGATAATATGATGAATTTGTTCCGAATTTCAACACTGTTCCCAGATCATGAGGCGTGCATTGAGCATCTTGAGGAAATCCGCTTCCGGGATGGCGATTACTGTCCACATTGTAAGAGCGCGAACGTAGCTCGGAAAGCCGATGGACACCGTATTGGCCGCTGGAACTGCCATGATTGCAAATCTAGCTTCAATGTCCTGTCGGGCACAATTTTCGAGAAGACCAGGGTGCCGCTACGGAAATGGTTTGCTGCAATTGGCTTGATGGTAAACGCGAAACAGAGCCTGTCGAGCTGCCAACTGGCCCGCGATCTGAACATCAATCAGAAAA
>Ga0209679_1000033_pt1 | contig 69614 bp, 72 predicted proteins | sample WorMetHEROISLAND_4_FD_187408 | JGI IMG/M metagenome (GOLD analysis project Ga0209679, IMG submission 187408) | Marine gutless worms symbiont microbial communities from Max Planck institute for Marine Microbiology, Germany - Olavius sp. 2 HERON... ...
CAGTGGGGACAACCCACACCATCGGGCCAACGGCGCCCTTCGAGATAGAGTCGCGCCGACTCCTGATCGGGGAAAATCTCGAAGAGAGGGAAGGTACTGATCGTGGATTTGCTCATGACGCACTCCCCCTTGCCACTCAGGATACGGTGACGAAATTGGTGGAGTCAAGTATATAAATCCCTTTAGTTATGATGAATATCAATTTACCGGATTATGGGTAAGGAGCTCGTTGGCTCCAAGTTTATTCTCTGTATTGTGGTTGGGTTTGTGTGGCAAGCGCCACGTTGTATTGAATGCGGGTTTCGTCCCGCAAGCCGAGGTACTTGTTCTTTGCCTGTCCAAAGACAATATCGTCTGGAACGAAATTGGACGCACTTTAGTGCGCCTGGAAGGCCTGGATCTAAAGTACCCAAAAGAAAAGACACCCCACGAGCCAGCCCACCGTTGGTGGGTTCCCTGTGGGTCACTCGGTACTTCCCTGGCCCTGGGGGCGAGGGCGCGCCTCCCTGCACACCCCCTGGCGGGCTACTTCCACCACTGGCTGCGATGCTCGGCTGGCTCTTAAGGGGGCCCTGGGTGCCAGTGAGGGGTTTCGCGGTTACAAAAAGACGATAAGCGGGCGGAGAATACCCCCGTCCCGTTAGAGCGCGCCGACTCTCAGATCGAGCAACGCAGGGTACCGATCTGAAAGATCGGCGCGCTCTCCGGGTGCCCTTTCTTTTGGTTCGTTTTCTTTGGGCAAACTAAAGACTAGTTTGATGGGATCAAACTAGGACAACCGAAGGTTGCCCGGAGGGCGAAGACCAAGGATGGTCTGAGTCTAAATGATCCCGGCTTCGGGGAGGGATCCCCGATTCAATTCAACGTGGCGACAGCCACACAAACCCCCTCCAATAGACTAACCAACAACCTCCCGCTACCATGACACCCCTCTTCAGCCAACCAAACAAAAGGGCAAGACATGTCGGCGCTGATCTGCGGTTCCGTTGCCTTCGACACCATTATGGTGTTTCCGGATCAATTCAAAAATCACATTATTCCCGACAAGGTTCATATTCTGAATGTCGCTTTTCTGGTTCCGGAGATGCGGCGCGAGTTTGGTGGTTGCGCCGGTAATATTACGTACAACCTGAAGCTATTGGGTGAAGACCCGTTGCCCATGGCAACCGTCGGCAGCGATTTTGCTCCCTATGCAGAGTGGATGAACCGTTGCGGTATTCGGCAAGATCACATTACCGAGATCGAATCCACTTATACCGCCCAAGCCTACATCACCACCGACATGGACGACAATCAGATTACCGCCTTCCATCCAGGGGCTATGCAGCAAGCCCACGCCAACAAGGTGCCTCAAAACGGCGGTGCCCGCATCGGTATGGTGTCACCGGATGGTCGCGATGGGATGGTGCAACACGCCGAACAGTTTGCAGACGCCGACATTCCTTTTGTCTTCGATCCAGGTCAAGGGTTACCGATGTTCGACGGCGAGGACTTATTGCGCTTCGTCGATCTCGCGACGTGGGTTACGGTGAATGACTATGAGTGCGAGCTGTTACAGGAGCGTACGGGTAAGAGCCTGAAGGATCTGGCCAGCAGAGTCGAAGCAATGATCGTGACGCGTGGCGGAGAGGGGTCCCAGATTATCGTCAAAGGGGGGCAGTTCGATATCCCCCCGGTGATCACGGCCGCGGCCGTCGACCCAACGGGTTGCGGCGATGCCTATCGGGCGGGTCTGCTCCACGGGCTGCTCAATGGATTGGATTGGGATATCACGGGTCGCGTGGCGTCGTTAATGGGTGCGATGAAAGTCGAACACCACGGAACGCAGAATCATCACTTCGACTTGGCCGAGTTTTGCGATCGCTTCGAGCGTAGCTACGGTTTTCGACCCGAACTTTGATTCCCGCTCTGGACAGCGCCAGGGGTTTCCGATGGCTAGTCGCTCTAGCCATCGCGATTCGATTGGTGATGGCGCTGTGGTTGCCGGTCACGGGCGATGAGGCCTACTTTTTTGTCTGGGCCAGGAATCTCGACTACGGATACTACGATCACCCTCCCATGGTGGGATGGTGGTTATGGCTCGTATCGCAGTTGGGTGGTCATGAGTTCGTTTTGCGCCTGCCGGCTATCGCGGTGTCGCTGTTTATTGCCCGCGGGCTTTATCGATTTTTAGAACCTTACGGGATCGATCGCGCTCGATCGGTTGCGTTGCTCTATCTGTCTACACCGCTCTACCTGCTGTTGCCCATCACCACGACGGACACCCCGTTAGTGTTCTTTTCATTTGCGTCGGTCTTGGCGTTGACGCGCGGGTGGCAGGAAAAGTCACGGTTTTGGTATGCCACTGCCGGTGTGTTGCTTGGATTGGCATTTTTGTCCAAGTACTTCGCCGTGCTTCTGGGTGTGGCTTACCTGGCCGCGTTTGTTTTAACCGCGGAGGGTAGGTCGCGCTGGCGGGGTCTGGCGATCGTGATTGTGGCAGCGTTGCCGGCGGTGTTAGTCAACGTGGTCTGGAACTACTATCATTGCTGGGACAACATTCTTTTCAACCTCTTCAACCGCAACCAGGAAGCGGCGTTTTCCTTCGATAAGCCGCTGGTCTATCTCCTGATCCATCTTTATCTATTGACGCCGGTTCTGCTCTATTATCTGTTGCGTTACTGGCCGTCGGTACGGCGCCGCCTGGCAGAATCGGAGTTTCGGGTGGCAGGGTTTGCGGCGCTACTCCCCATGCTGTTATTGCTGCTGGTCGCTACGCGGCGCGACGTCGGTCTGCACTGGGTGTTGGCTTTTTATCCGCCTCTCTTTTTGGTGCTGGGTGCTGCTTTGGGCAATAGGCAGCTGTTCGTCGCCACGCGTTTCATGATGGGGTTTGCGGCGATTCATCTCGTCGTAGTGGTGGTGCTGCTAGCGCTTCCCGTCAACGTGTGGCGGAATATGGATGCTTATCAGGAGATCGTTTTCCTAACGAAGACGAGCGACGTCGCTCAGTCGCTGCAAGGAGAGGCTGAGGGCTTCGAGTTGTTTACCACCAGCTACACACCTGCAGCGATGTTGGCGCACCGCATGGGGCGGTCCGTGGGCGTATTCGGTGTAGGATCACGCTATGCCAGGCAGGATGATATGCTCACCGACTTTCGGGCGCTCGATGGGAAAGATCTGTTGATCCTCACCCGAACGGGCGATGAGGATGGAAAATTCACCCCGTTTTTCGATCGTATCGAACAACAGACCGTCGTGGTAGAGGAGGCTGATTACACGGTGGTAAAGGGTTACGGTTTTCGCTGGGAATCGTATCGCGACGAAGTTTTGGAAACCATCAGAAGCAGATACTACGATATACCCGGATTTTTACCCGTGGGCCGTTGCCAGTTTTTGGAGCGCAATTTCGCCGAGTCGCTTAAGTGATCGTATGGGAAGCATGAAAAAGCCGCTATCAGGTTGGGGGCGCTATCCCGTTCAGGAGTGCGAACTAAAGCGCCCTGAGCGTTACGCAGGATTGTTTGAAGAACATGCACCGCGCATCGCAAGGGGGCAGGGCCGCAGTTACGGTGACGCCGCGCTCAATGGCGACGGGTTGGTGTTGCTCACCGAGCGGGTGAATCGCCTGTTGAAGTTCGATTCGGAGCGGGGTGTGTTGCACGCCGAATCGGGTGTCACGCTTGCCGAGTTGATGCGCTGTCTCGTGCCGCAGGGTTGGTTTCCCAGGGTGACGCCCGGAACGCAGTACGCCTCACTGGGAGGGTGCGTCGCCGCAGACGTACATGGTAAGAATCATCATCGCGAAGGTGCCTTTTCGCAAGGTGTCAAAGAGCTGGTACTACTCACTGCGGACGGCAAGCGGTTGCGCTGTTCGCCGAAGAGGAACAAGGATGCTTTTTGGGCGACGGTGGGCGGCATGGGTTTGACGGGGGTGATCGGAGAGGTGGTGTTGGCGATGCGCCCCATCGAAACCGCTTACCTCGTGGCCGAGTACCACCCGACGAATCACTTGGACGAAACCCTGGCCTACCTGGATGACGCGGTATTCGACGACGAATACACGGTGGCGTGGATCGATGGGATGGCGGTGGGTGAATCACTGGGTCGCGGCGTATTTATGCGTGGACACCATGCGGCACTCAGTGATCTTTCGGCGCAAATTCGTAACAGTCCTTTGGAGATTCCGGGGCGCGGTGCGCACCGCATCCCCATCGATTTGCCCGGTTGGTTTCTAAATCCGCTCTTTTTACAGACGTTCAATGCGCTCTACTATCGCAGGCAGGGTGCGCGCCAGGCACCGTTTATTATCAATTACGCCAGCTTCTTTCATCCCCTCGATACCATTGGCGAATGGAATCGGCTCTATGGTCGCTCCGGTTTCATACAGTACCAGTGTGTGGTGCCTTCTGACTCGGGCAGGGATGTGCTGCATGCGATACTCGAGCGTCTTGTTGCGCAGGGCTATGGCTCCTTTCTAGCGGTGTTGAAGCGATTTGGTGCGGAGGGACAGGGGATGCTCTCATTTCCGAAACCGGGTTATACGTTGGCGGTAGACATTCCACGGCCGGGCGAGAAGCTTTTCGCGCTGTTGAACGAGCGGGATCGCGAGGTGGCCGATGGCGGCGGCCGTGTTTATCTGGCGAAAGACGCGCGCCTGCAGCCGCAAGTGTTTCGAAAAATGTATCCGCGTTACGCCGAGTGGCACCGGGTTAAAAGGGAGCTGGATCCCGAGTCGCAGTTTAGCTCCACTCTGTCACGGCGTCTGCTGTTGGAGGAGGGGCCATGAGCGGCGGTGTGCTGATTCTGGGGGCTAGCTCGGCTATTGCGCGGGGTTGCACCAAGGCGCTGGCCGCCCGCGGCTATACGCTTTACTTGGCGGGACGACAACGCGATGAACTGCAACGCATGGCGGCCGATCTTGAAATTCGTTACGGAACGGTCGTCCATTTCGGCCGCTTGGATGTAACGGCGATCAGGGAGTACGGGAAGTTTCTGGACACCGTTGATGAGAGCCTGGGCGGATTGCAGGGCGTGGTATCGGCAATAGGCGATCTGGGGAGTCCCGAACAGGATGCCCAGGATCCCGAAGCCGTTGTCCGGCAGATTCAAATCAATTTCTCCGGGGTCGCTGCGCTGCTGACCCATTGCGCCAATCGGCTCGAAGCGCAAGGATCGGGATTTATCATAGGCATTACTTCGGTAGCCGGTGATCGCGGGCGCCAAAGTAATTACCTCTACGGGGCTGCCAAAGGGGGATTGAGCTTGTTCCTGCAAGGTCTGCGCAACCGTCTTTTCGACAAGGGGGTGCGCGTCGTTACCATCAAACCGGGATTTGTCGATACCGCGATGACCTTCGGGATGTCGGGTCTTTTTCTCGTGGAGGATCCCGATGATGTGGGGCGTCGTATCGTGCGTTCGCTCGATGGAAACGCCGACGTGATTTACGTCCCATGGTTTTGGCGTTTTATCATGTCGATCATTCGCACCATCCCCGAACCACTCTTTAAACGCCTGAAACTGTGAACCGAGTAGAGGACAGTCGACCGGTAGTGGCAGCCTTCGACTTCGATGGCACGGTGACCGACCGTGACTCGATGTTTCCCTTTCTGCGCTACGCTTCGGGTACCGCCCGCTACTGTTGGCGCCTGGCCACGCAGCTACCCACGTTGACCGGCTATTTCCTGGGTCGCGTAGACAACAACACCGCCAAGGAGAGAGTGCTGACACGCTTTTTTGCCAATGTGCCGATTGCTGCCTTGAATTCGGTCGGTGTACGGTTTGCCGATGAGGTTCTGCCCGGTATGGTGCGCACCTCGGCGATGGATCGTCTGGCTTGGCACCAGGCGCTGGGACATCGTTGCATACTGATCAGTGCCTCGTTGCAACTCTATCTGCAGCCCTGGGCCAAGCGTGTCGGTTTCGATGACGTTATCGGTTCGCAGTTCGAACTGAGCAAAGGATGCTATGTCACGGGTCGTCTGGCAGGGGGTAACTGCCATGGCCCGGAGAAGGTGAAGCGATTGGAGACCGTGGTAGGGGATCGGGGCGGTTATCGACTCTATCCGTATGGCGATAGCCGGGGCGATCGGGAATTGTTGGAGAGTGCTGACTGGGTCTATTATCGCACGATGCCACCCCCCGGAAAGGATGGAGTCAGTGACGTTAGCCGGTGACCTGTTTAGAACATTGCGCCCTTACCAGTGGGTGAAGAACGGTTTCGTCTTGATGGGTTTGGTGTTCAGCCACTCGTGGAACAACCCCCAGTTAGTGCAACAGGTGGTAGCCGCTTTTGCGGCGTTCTGTTTGATCTCCTCCACCGTCTATGTGTTCAACGATCTCATCGACCGGGAACGTGATCGTGCGCATCCTGAAAAACGTAAGCGACCTATCGCTGCAGGTCGTTTGTCGACGGGCTTCGCCGTCACGATAGGCGGTGTAGTGGGTTCAACCGGACTGCTGCTGGGACTGTGGGCGGGGTACGGTGTGGTGATCGTCCTGCTCGCCTACCTGGTGATGAATGTCGCTTACAGCGTGCGTCTGAAGCACATCGTGATTCTGGATGTCTTCATCATCTCCACGGGTTTTATGCTGCGAATTCTGGCGGGAACCATGGGGGTCGGGATCCCACCCTCCAACTGGTTGTTGTTTTGCGGTTTGATGATCACCCTGTTTCTCGGTTTCGCGAAGCGGCGCGCCGAGATGGGTGTCATCGCAAACGGACAACAGGGTAATCATCGCGCCGTGTTGGAAGACTATACGCTCATACTGCTCGACACCTTTATTGCCGTCAGCGCCATGGGCGTAATACTGAGTTACAGTCTCTTTACCATGAGCCCTGAGACCATTGAGATTCATGGTACGCGCAATCTGATCTATACCGTTCCTTTCATTGTCTACGGTCTGTTTCGCTACGTGTTTCTTTTCCATACCGCGGGAAGCGGGGGCGATCCCGCGCGGGATCTGTTTCGTGACCCCCACCTTCTGGTTTCGGTCCTGGGCTGGACTTTGGTTACGCTGTGGATGTTGATTTAGAGCCCGCACGCTCTTCGGGACCGGATTCTCAGCAACCCGTACGGCGATTGCGAGCGCTCGCTGTCTCTGTGGCGCTGGCGGTGGCGGGGTATGCGCTATTTGCCGTATGGGGTGGGTGGCAAGAGGTCTCCGACGCGCTGCGTACCATCGGTATGGTAGACGTTCTGGTGCTTCTCGCATTGTCTTTGGTCAACTATGGGTTGCGATTTCGGCGTTGGCACAGCTATCTGTATCGGTTTAACTATCGGTTGCCTTGGCGTCTCAATCTCCATGCCTACTTGACCGGTTTCGCGCTGACGACAACCCCGGGTAAAGCGGGGGAGGCATTGCGGGGTCTGTTTCTCAAGCCCGTTGGCGTACCGTATACCCAGAGTGTGGGCGCGCTCTTCGCCGAGCGTTTGTCGGACCTGGTTACCGTGGTTCTTCTCTCTCTCCCCGGTCTCTGGCTATATCCTTCCGCTCAGCCATTGGTCGTCGTTGCCGTTGTTCTGTTGCCAATGGGTGTTTGGGTGTTACAGCGAGACCCGTGGTTACTCTCCTGGAAAGAAAAGGCGAAACAGTGGCGGTGGCGGCGATGGAAGTCGGTGGTGACGCACGGGATCGATATGGTGCTGTGCGCGGGCCGGCTATTGAAGCCCACGCCGCTACTGCTTGGTTTGGCCATTGGATTGGTTGCATGGGGTGCAGAAGCGGTTGCGTTTCACTATCTGCTGCAGCAGATGGATCTGGAAGTCTCGTTCGCGATGGCTGTGTTTATCTATAGCTTCTCCACGTTGGTGGGTGCGGTAAGTTTCTTGCCGGGAGGGTTGGGAAGTGCAGAGGTCACCATGGCCTTTCTGCTTGTGTTGAATGGCGCCAGCAGCGCGGAAGCGGCTACCGCGACGGTCGTGATCCGGTTGGCCACACTGTGGTTCGCGGTAGTGATTGGATTGCTGGCGCTGGCGAAACCTCCGGTTCGTTAAGGTTCAGATACCCCTCCGTTGGGTGGTTTCCGCCACTCCCTCTGAGTCCCTACAGACACCGTTTTCCCCGCTATCATTAATAGTAGGGATGGTTGCTGGTGCTAAGCGTCAGCCATTGTTTTTGAAGATCATATGCCCGCGCGGAGTCGGCATGCCGTTATCGGTAGCGATTCCGAGGGTGGGTGTCGTGCTTGCTCTCGGGAGGGATGGGTGATGGGTCTATTTCGTAACCGGGCGGTCGAAGATGAATTGCTGCAACTCAGAGAGAAGCAGCGTCTGGTTGAGGAGGATAACGAGGCGCTAAAGGGTCAGGTCCGGGCGCTTCAAGAAGAGTTGGATCGAGCCATCGGGGGCGGCAGTGGAGAAGACCAGCTCAACCGGTTGATGACCTCGGAGAACGAGAACATCAAAGCCGGGTTAACCGATATACAGGCGAACATTGCAGAGTCGGTCGCCAACGCAAAAGGGGCGTTGGGTACGGCCACCGGTGCGGCAGATGAGTTCGCACAGCTGTTGGAGACGGCGCGGGCGTTCAATCTGCAGCTCCAGGGGCTCAACGATCTCTCGATGCAGAACACCGAAACGATCGGGGGGTTGTCGAAAAGTGCCAATAGCATCAGTTCCGTGTTAGCGCTTATTCGTGACATTGCAGAGCAGACCAATCTATTGGCGCTCAATGCCGCTATCGAGGCTGCGCGCGCGGGTGAGCATGGGCGCGGGTTCACTGTGGTTGCCGATGAAGTGCGCAAGCTGGCCGATAAAACGCGTAATGCGATCAGCGAAACACACGTGATCATCGATGAGATGCAGGGTGATGTGGCCAACGTCTCGACCCGCGCGGAGGAGCTGACGGGGACAGTGGATAAGCTCAACGGGCAGATCGGTGGTTTCAATGACGAACTTGCCGGTATGCATGGGCAGTTTCAATCCACTTTCGACCAGCTGTCAGTGATGGCCGACCAGGTATTCATGAGTCTCGCCAAACTCGATCACGTGATCTGGAAGGTCAACACCTACCTTTCGGTTAATCACCGTAAACCGGTCTTTGAGTTTGTCGACTATCACCATTGCCGGTTGGGCAAGTGGTATTACGAAGAGGAGGGTAAGGAGTATTTTTCCAAGACGGCCAGTTACGCGTCACTGGAAACACCGCATGCCACCGTTCACACCGGCACGAAAGGTGTACTTGAGTTGGCGAGTCAAGAAAAGATCGACTATGCTCTATTACAGTCGGCGCTCGAAGTGATGGAACAGTCCAGTCGCGAAGTTTTTGCGATTCTCGATCGAGTCTATGCAGAAGCGCTCGCGAGTGCCGCGAGCTGATCGTTTAGCTGACAAATATCATCTGACTTGTGCCGATCTCGGTGAGACTCCGCCCGGTTGTTGTTCGCCTCCCTGCGATTATCCGCATCTGGGTACCGAGTTGCTGGCGCGTATGTGCTATATGACTTCGTGGGGTGTGCGATATCACACACAAGACTTGATATGAATCAAGGCGTCAACCACCCTCAATTGGCAATTTTAGTCTGGTTAAACCTTTCCGCTAACCGACCCGCTTTCGCGAGAGGGGGGAATAAAAAATGAAGTTGAAACTGAAACGGACGGTCTCGTTGCTGGCCGGCCTAGGCATGGGCCTTGCCGTCGCAACGAGCGCCTCAGGGCAGACCACGCTTGAAGATGTGATGAAGGCGCGTGGCCTGACCCAGAAGGACCTGCTGGCTGCGGCAAAGACCTACCATCCCACGGGCAAGCACGACGAGTACATCGTATTCAGTTCGGGCGGCCAGAGTGGTCAGGTCATTGTCTACGGTATCCCGTCGATGCGTATTCTCAAGTACATCGCGGTGTTTACGCCGGAGCCTTGGCAGGGTTATGGCTATGATGAAGAGTCCAAGGCGGTACTCGCCCAGGGCAAGATCAATGGGGAGCAGATCACCTACGGTGATACCCACCACCCGGCAATTTCCGAGACTAACGGTGAGTACAACGGTCGCTGGCTCTTCATCAATGACAAAGCCAATCCACGTATGGCGGTGATTGATCTGCACGATTTCGAGACCAAGCAGATCGTGGTCAATCCCATCATGAAATCCGAGCACGGTGGTGCTTTTGTCACACCCAACACCGAGTACGTCATCGAGGCGGCCCAGTACGCCGGTCCGCTGGAGGACGAATTCGTACCGTTGGAAGAGTTCAACGAGAAATACCGCGGTGCAGTGACCTATTGGAAGTTCGACGACAAGAAAGGTCGCATCCAACCTGAAAAGAGCTTCTCGGTCGAACTGCCTCCTTACAGCCAGGATCTCTCCGATGCCGGTAAAGGTCCTTCCTACGGCTGGTCGTTCACCAACTCCTTCTGCTCCGAGCGTTATGTGGGCGGTATCGAGCGTGGTCGTCCTCCCTTCGAGGCGGGCTGCTCCTCCAAGGACACCGACTTCTTGCACGTCATCAACTGGAAGAAAGGTGCCGAGGTGGTTGCCGCCGGTAAAGCCAAGAAGATCAACGGTCACGATGTAATTCCCATCGATGTCGCCGTGAAGGAAGAGATGCTCTATCTGATACCGGAGCCCAAAAGCCCGCACGGTGTCGATGTCAGCCCCGATGGTAAATTCATGATCGTATCGGGCAAGCTGGACAGCCACACCTGGGTCTACAGCTTCGAGAAGGTGATGGCAGCTGCCAAGGCCAAGAAGTTTGAAGGCAAAGATCCCTACGGGATTCCGATTATCGCCCTCAAAGACGCCCTGCACACGCAGGTCGCCGTTGGCCTGGGTCCGCTCCACACCCAGTACGATTCCAAGAAGTGCGTGGTCTACACCTCGATCTACGTAGACTCCATGGTCACCAAATGGGACTACTGTAAGGGTAAGGTGCTGGATCAGATGCCCATCCACTACAACATCGGTCACCTGATGTCGATGGAAGGCGATTCGGTATCACCGGACGGCAAGTATCTGGTAGCGCTCAATAAACTGGCTATAGACCGCTTCGCACCCGTTGGTCCTCTGCACCCGCAGAACCACCAGCTGATCGATATCAGTGGCGAGAAGATGGAGCTGCTCTACGATATGCCGCTGCCCTTGGGCGAGCCCCACTACGCCGTGGCGATCAAGGCCGACAAGCTGAAACCGGTCGTACGCTACAAATCCGGTTGGGACAGCCGCACCGATAAGCGTTCGCCTTACAAGACTCGCGCCGGTCGTGAAAAGACGGTCAGAGAGCCTGGCAAGGTGGAGGTGTTCGGTACGGTGATCCGCTCGCACATCACACCGGAGATCATCGAGGTTGATGAGGGTGACGATGTCATTATCCACCTGACCAACCTCGAGCGTGCCGAGGACGAAGTGCACGGTTTCGCCATCCGCGGTGCCAACGTCAACCTGTCGCTGGAACCCGGTAAAACCGCAACCGGTCGCTTCACCGCCAAGAAGGCGGGTGTCTATCCCTACTACTGCACCGAGTTCTGCTCCGCGCTGCACTTGGAGATGCAGGGTTACTTGCTAGTGCGCCCGAAGGGCTACAAAGCCACCAAGGCCTCCATGCAGGAAGGCACCAACTACACCAAAGCTGACTACGACAAGCAGGTGAAGACCAACATCGAGACCCAGGCGGTCATCGATCAGGTCGTGGCCTTCATCACCAGCCACAACTATCAGGACTTCCCGACGGTTGTCGCGCTGGTGGAGGACGCCGCCGATCAGCTGGGCTTCGCTGCCGAGGCTAAGAAGAAGTCAGAAGCCTCCGCGGCCAAGAAAGACTGGCAGAACGCCATGCTTTGGGCCAATCAGTGGTGGCAGTATCAGGTCAAGACCGCAGACCTCGGTTTGCGTGCCAAGACCTTCCTGGAGCAAAATGGCGCCAAGAAAGTGAAGTAAACTACTTGGTGGACCGCTTTTGATCCATAGGGGGGAGCGAGATCGGCTCCCCCCTTTTCTATGTAACGAGAGGAGTTGAAATGAAAGGTTCTACGATGAAGGTCCTGGCTGCAGGATTGATTGCCGGTGCGATGTTGTCCAGTGGTAGCGTTTTGGCTGCGGACGGCGCTGCCCTCTACAAGTCCAAAACCTGTATCGCCTGCCATGGCGTGGATGGCAAAGCACCCATTCTGCCCACCTACCCCAAGGTCGCGGGTCAGAATGAGCAGTACCTGGTCGCTCAGATGAATGACATCAAGAGCGGCAAACGCAGCAACGGCCAGTCAGCCGCCATGAAAGGTGTTATGCACCTGGTGAGTGACGCCGAGATCGCCGCCATTGCCAAGTGGCTGGCCGGCATCAAGTAAGGACCTCGTCAGAAGGGGGTGGCAGGGCCTTGATCGACATCAAGGTTCGGCTATACCCCCTTTGCCATCATATGACCCACGATATTCGTATATCATGATTTTCTAATATAACTATAAAATCGCTAGGGTTTTGATGAGGTTCGCTACTTTTTTGGAGGTTACAGAGAGATGTTGAAACGCAAAACGATGATGGCTGCACTCGTCGCTGCTGGATTGGCGATTTCCGGCACTGGTTGGGCTGGTTGGAACGAAGCGGGTGGCGAGAAAGACGAAGCCATGACGCTCGAGGCGGATGTGGAGAACGGCCTGGATGTTTATGAAGTCTGCGCCGCCTGCCACCTTCCCGAAGGCTGGGGCACCAAAGACGGCACCTTTCCGCAGTTGGCTGGCCAGCACCGCAATGTGCTCATCAAGCAGATGGCCGATATCCGCGAGGGCAACCGCGACAACCCCACCATGTATCCGTTTGCTCTGCCCGAGTCCATCGGTGACGCACAAGCCTTGGCCGACGTGACGGAGTACATCCAGAAGCTGAAGATGAATCCCGACAACGGGAAGGGCCCTTGGGCGCCCGGTACGCCGGAGCACCAGAAGGGTAGAGAACTCTACAAGATTAATTGCGTGGAGTGTCATGGCGAGCGCGGTGAGGGCAGTCAGGAGAAGTTCTATCCCCGCATCGAAGGTCAGCACTACAATTACATGGTGCGCCAGTTCGAGTGGATCCGCGACGGCAAACGCCGCAATGCCAATCCGGACATGGTGGCGCAGATCAAAACGTTCTCGGATGCCGACATGAAACAGGTGGTCAACTATGTCTCCTGGATTGCGGTGCCCAAAGAGGATCTGGCTCCTTCGTCAGATTGGAAGAATCCCGATTTCGACTAGCTAGTTGTAGAAGGTAGTGGATGGACGGGATGTATGCGCATCCCGTCCAGTCCAGCGAGAAACACGGAGCGATAGTTCTGTCGCTCTATCCTGTAAGGCGCATTAACAGTTCAAGGTCGTCCGTTCCATGAACGCTCAAGCTCAAGGTAAACAGAATCTTCTCATCGCTGCGCTCTGCGGTGCGGCGGTTGTTGTTCTGGTCGCTCTCTACTTCTCACCGATTTGGTGGGTCTCCTTGAAGGCGCCGAACTATCCGGAAGAAGCCTTCCCTGATGGGGTGCGCATACACTTCCATATGAATGGCGTCTACAACGGATGCAAGAAGCAGGAGAACCGACAGATCCAGGAGGATGTCGCGCTCGATTGCGTCCATGAGATGGACACCATCAATCACTACGTCGGTATGTATCCCATCGCGGCCGGCGCGCCCATAGAGCGTGCCTTTTCGCCGTTCTTGGTGACGCTGCTGGGTGTAATGATCGTAGGGTTTGCGGTGCCCAATAAAAACGCGCGTGTTGCGATTTTGGCGGTGGGGAGCGTCGTGATCACCCTCTGGATGTTTATGGCGTTTCACACCGAAAGCGGACTGAAGTACCAAAACGCCGGATACATCGAAGCGCTGGTTACCGCGCTCGACCAGGATATCAGTGATGCCGACGACGAACCGGAACAGCTGTCTGCTTCCCAAGCCTTGATTGCACGTTTACGCGCGTCTCTTAAAGAGAGCGGTGTCGAAACCGAAGAACCTAAAGACACAACCAGCAAGACGGTCTCCAGTAAGCAGAGTTTGATCGACAATCTACGTATCACTTTCGAAAAAGACCAGGAACGCAAAAAAAGCGATGAGGCATGGAAGGGTAACAGCGCACAAATGCTCACCTGGCACTACGAGAAGACACTCGGGCGGTATTTCAACAATCCCGCGGAGATCAAACCCATGGTGGGGACGCTAGGTGCGATTTCCCAGGTGATATTCTGGGGATTGATCTGCGCTATGGCGTTCTTGGTGGTGGGTACCTGGTTGTGGCGACCCTTCACATGGCTGTTGGTGCTGGTGCCCATACTGTTGCCCGTCTTCTTCGTTATCGATTATGCGGGTTGGCTGTGGTGGTTCGGTCACAATCTCAACGAGATGGGTGCGTTCACTGTGAAGGAGTTTATGCCAACGGTTTTTGGCCAGGGCAAAGTCGCGCAGTTTTCCACTCACTCTTATCCCTACTTTGGTTTCGGCCTCATGGTTTTACTCTCGGTTGTACTGGGCGTTGCTGCACTATTGCGTCGTAACCAAACGCACGCGCACGGTTAGCCGTTCCATGCGCCACCAAACGGCATCTCAAAAGGCGCTGCACTTTTGCGGTGACCTTCGAGGTGAGATGAAGCGCGTGCTCAAAGTGTTGCTGGTTCTGGTGCCGATGGGGTTGGCGCCGACGGTTGAAGCCGCGCTCCCTTCCTTTCAAGCTCTGGTGGACGCGACCGAAACCAACGGTATCTTGATTCCTGAACCCGGTGTTTATGCAGGCCCGGTCGTCATCAATCGATCGATTACTATCGATGGTCAAGGCAAGGTAACCATCGATTCCGGTGGCAGTGGATCGGTGGTGGTCATTAAGTCTGACGGCGTCACTCTCAAACGTCTGCGACTGACCAACTCGGGTGAATCGCACAACAACATCGACGCCGGTGTTCAGGTGCGCGGTCGCTTCAATGTGATAAAGGACAACGTGATCGACAACACTCTGTTTGGCATCGATCTGCAACAGTCCGAAAACAATGTGGTGCGGCGCAATCACATCAGTTCCAAAGATCTGGAGTTGGGCCTGCGCGGTGATGCAATCCGGCTCTGGTACAGCTTCGGTAACAAAATCACCGATAACATCATTCGCAATGCGCGCGACATGGTGGTGTGGTATTCGGCAGACAATGTGATCGCACGCAACCAGTCGTCTGGCGGCCGCTATTCGCTCCACTTCATGTACTCCAATCAGAACGAGATCAGCGATAACCGATTCGTCGGGAACGCGGTGGGCATATTTGTAATGTATAGCCAGGGGATGGTGTTCAAAAATAATTTCATCGCCCACGCAGCCGGGGCCACGGGTGTCGGGATGGGATTCAAAGAGAGCTCCAAGTTGCTGTTGGAGAACAATCAGATTCTCTACTGCGCGACAGGGCTCTACCTGGATGTTTCGCCTTACGAGCCTGATACCACGAACACCTTTCGCAACAACGTATTGGGTTTCAATGGTATCGGAGTTCGGTTTCTGAGCGATTGGTGGGGCAATAAGTTCGAGAACAACACCTTTAAGGGCAACCTCACCCAGGTCGTCTCCGGTAGTGGTGGTGGGGCTACCCGCAATGTCTGGAGCGGGAATTTTTGGGAAGACTACGAGGGTTTCGACCAAAACAGCGATGGAGTGGGCGATGCGCCGTACGAGCTCTACGCTTACGCCGATCGTGTCTGGATGGATGTTCCGCCAACGCAGTTTTTCAAGGGTGCACCAGTGCTGGAGATTCTCGATTTCATGGAGCGTCTCGCTCCCTTTAGCGCACCTCGTTTGATGTTGCGGGATACCAATCCGCGTATGGCGGTGAATTGAAGCACCTGATTGTTGCAAGTGATCGAAGGGCATGGGAGACAAGAGACAAACGGGTAAGCCGTTACCGGTATCGCTGAAGCGGGCGCAGCAAGCGAGACGTCGTTTTTTGCGTTCCGCCACGCTTACCGTCGGCGTGGTGGGTATGTCGCTGCTCGGATATCTCCCCATAGCACGCAGTTGGAAGCCTCGTCTGCGACCGCCGGGGGCGCTGGGCGAACAGGAGTTCCTCGCTTCGTGTATCAAGTGCGGCCAATGCGTTCAGGTCTGTCCTGTAGAGGCGATCCTTCTCGACGATCTCGACCAAGGCTTCGGGGTCGGTACGCCCTATATCCAGGCGCGCGATCAAGCATGCGATTTTTCCTGCGACGGATTGCAGTGCGTATTGGCTTGCCCGACCGGTTCGCTCAGCCACGATACGGACTATCCGCATGAGGTGAGCATCGGGTTCGCACGCCTCGATCGTCCTGACAAGTGTTTGGCGTTACTCGGTAGGGGCTTTAAAGGCAAAGTACGCGAGCCGGGATTCAAGGGGCTGTTCCGCTATACCGAGGTCGATCGCTGGAATCCCATACCGGTGCGAGACCGAGACTTCGACGTGGAGTTTTGCGATCTCTGCATTCAGCACTGCCCCATTGAAATTCGTGCCGACCAATGTGAAGCGGGTAAACCTCCTTCGAACGATCCCAACCAATGTCCGCCCAAACGCGCCATTGGTCTGGAACCGGTCGACAATGGCGATGGTGTTGGGCGCTATAAGCCCGTCGTCTACGAAGGTTGCGTGGGTTGCGGTGCTTGCGAAATGGTCTGTCCGACGGAGCCGGCAGCTATCGTGATCGACATGGAGAGTATCCTGGAAGAAAAAGCGTGATGCGGTATCTGGGCGAACACTTTTTACAGCTAGTCGGGCGACCGCCGAAAAAACCGGACAAAGAGTCCATCGCACCGGCAGCGCAGGAGATCCATTTCTACAAAAAGGGTCAGCCCTTCGATCCCAAAGCGGCGGCCGAGGAGCACCAGCGCCTCAAGTCCAATAAATGGCGCAACATTCGTTGGATTACGCTGCTCGCGGTGAATTTTCTCTTTGTGCTCTCGTACTCACTCGATATTCAACTGTTAGAGGGTGCACTTACCGCCTCGCGGTTCGCCGGTTTTCATATGGCGGATCTTAATTCTGCGTTGCAGGTGATGCTGGCTTTCAAAGAGGTGTTGATAAACCTGCTGATCGGGACGGTCACTATTCTTATTCTCTGGTTGTTGTTGGGGGGGCGAACGTTTTGTTCGTGGGTATGTCCCTACCACCTCCTCTCCGAGTTGACAGAGAAGGTTCATGTCAAGCTGGTCGAGAAGAAAATCATCAAGGGGGTCGATTTTCACCGCGGCACTCGCACGGTCTTTTATCTGATTTTTGCCGTGCTCGCCCTGGTATCGGGGTATACGGTCTTCGAGTCGGTCTCCCCTACCGGTATGTTGAGTCGAGCGTTGATATACGGACCCGGTTTGGCGTTGATCTGGGTGGGCGTGCTGTTGTTGTTCGAGGTCTTTATTTCGCGCCGCGCCTGGTGTCGCTATGTCTGCCCGATTGGCATGACCTACGGGATCGTCGGCTCCGTTTCTCCGCTGCGCATCCGTTACAATCTCACCAACTGTGCCCATGAGGGGGAGTGCCGCAAGGTCTGTTTGGTTCCCCACGTCCTGGACACCGTAATAAAGGGCAGGGCACAGGATGTGGAGGTGCCCATAGGGGCTGACTGTACCCGCTGTGGCCTGTGCGTCGATATGTGCCCTACGGGCTCGTTGCGGTTTGAATTCAAGTTCAAACAGTGAGATTCCCTCGCGCACCGTGCCGGAATTGGGATTGAGCGCTCAAAGCAGGGACAATGCGCGTTCGACTTTGGAGTGGGCGCGATAGCTACTTTGATGTGAGACACGATGATCCGTTTCGACGACATTACGAAGACATTTCGCCGCCAAGCCGTTTTGAAGGGGGTAAGCCTCGAGATTCAAAACGGTGATCGCGTCGCTTTGGTCGGTTCGAACGGCGCGGGGAAGACGACCCTGATTCGCTGTCTGCTCGGCGAGTATACCTGCCAGGAGAACGTCTGGGTGGATGGTCTCAATCCGCGGGCAGAACGCGAAAAGGTCTTGTCGCACGTCGGATTCGTACCGCAGCTCCCACCGCCGTTGAAAGTTCCCGTGGGTCAGTTGATTCGTTTCGCAGCCAGCGTCTGCCACGCTGATCCTCAGCCCATGCACGATGTCGCTAAACGTCTTGGGTTGGATACGCATGAAATTCGACACCAGCCTTTTGTAAAACTCTCCGGTGGTCAGAAGCAAAAACTCCTGATCGCTATCGCTTTGGGGCGCGCTACCAATCTACTGGTACTCGATGAACCTGCAGCCAATCTGGATCCCGAAGCGCGTGCCATCTTCTTTGAACTGTTGGCCGAGAAGCGCGATGCGGTGATGCTCATTTCGAGCCATCGTCTCGATGAGGTGGCGGCATTGGTCAATCGCGTCATCGAGCTCGATCAGGGTAACGTGGTGTTGGATGATCGAGTGGCCGATGTCGTGGATCTCACCAGTCGGTTGCGATGCCGCGTGGTGCTCAGTCGGGCCGAACCCGCGTTCGCCAAGGCGATCACCCCGTGGGGATTCCACGACGTGGATGGCGGCCTGACGTGGGAAGGTGAAGTGCCGGGTCCGGATCGTCTGCGGTTTCTCGGTGTACTGTCGCGCTACGCGGCGCTGTTCGCCACAATCCAGATGGAAGAGATCGAATCAGAAACCGCCGAACGGGCGGTCTGCGGGGCGGAAGCGTGATGCGACCTCAAAACCTTCTCCGGATGGTATTCGCCCTGACACTGGTTTTACCCGTGCTGGGGTGTAGTCGGGACGCCGGCACCGGACCGGTGGAAGTAAAGTGGGATCGGGTGGCCTGCGAGCGTTGCCGTATGGTGCTCAGCGACCGCAAGCACGCCGCGCAGATCCGATTCACCGACCCGGGTGGGCGTTCGCGGATCATGATGTTCGACGACATCGGTTGTGCGGTGGTCTGGCTGGAGGACAAGCCGTGGAAGTCCGCGGAGACGACCGAGATTTGGGTCAACGACCACCGTAACGGCAGCTGGATCGATGCCCGCAAAGCATTCTATGTCGGCGGTCAGCTGACACCCATGGAGTACGGCCTGGGTGCGCAGGATGAACCGGCATCTGGCGCCATCGACTTCGAACGTGCTGTCGCCCATATCTGGGAGATAGAGAAGCGATTCAACCTGCGCGGGGCCAACGTGCGGGAGCAAGCGAACTTGCGCGAGGGTCAAGGCGAGGCTGATCAAATGCGTGACCATTCCCGCCCCGCCTTTGAGCACCAGCACTGAATTCGCTATGCGCTATCTCTGGTTAACCGCCTGGTCCGACATCATTGAATCCCTGCGTGCGCGTTGGTTTTTCATCTATTCGTTGGTATTTGGTGGAATCGTCATCGTACTTTTTCTGCTCGGGATAACCGAGTCACGAGTGATGGGATTCACGGGACTCTCGCGCCTTCTGTTGGTCTACATCCAGCTCTGCATGGCGGTGCTTCCCATATTCGTCTTAATCACGACCGTGCGGTCGGTCGCCGGTGATCGGGAGGCCGGCGTATTCGAATATCTGCTCTCGTTACCGACACCGCTCAGTGCCTGGTATTGGGGAAAGATGCTGGGGCGATTCTCGGTGATATTTCTCCCCGTCTTTCTGGCCATGGCCGGTGCGATCGCGTGGGGTGTCATCAAAGGGGCGGAGATGCCCTGGGAACCCTTCATCTACTACACTGGGCTGCTGCTGTCGTTGACGTGGTGTTTCCTGGGCATGGGTATGCTCATCTCGACGATGGCACGCTCGACCGATGTGGCGCAGGGGACGGCTTTCGTTGCCTGGCTGATGCTCATCTTGTTCCTCGATTTGATCTTGCTGGGGGTGATGATTCGTGAGCACATTCCCGCCGAAACCGCGGTTGCGGTCGCTTTGGCCAATCCCCTGCAGGTGTTTCGTACGGCGGCCATGCTGCTCTTCGATCAACAATTGGTTCTGCTGGGCCCCACCGCCTATGTGATCCTCGATCACTTCGGGGTCAACGGGTATGTGGCTTGGGCTATCTTCTATCCTGTGTTGATCGGCACCCTGTGTGCCGCTTTTGGCTACTGGCTGTTCCGTCGTGGCGATCTTCCCTAACGTCGTGCGGACGCCTGCGTCATATGACCCATTGAGGGTGATTTCACCTATTTAGCTCGCCAATCGCGCATGCGAAACTTCGGGTGTCGGCCCGGTTTTCGGGCTATCGGGGTGTCTTCTGTCAGCGATCGGCATGACCAGTTTCTCTCGCAAGCTTTTGTTAATTCCCGCGGCGCTTATCGTTGCCGTGATCGGAGTGATCGCCTACAAGCTGTGGCCCGTCCTCAACCCCACCATCGTTGCCACGGCGGTCTCTACCTCGGGGTGCGACCTCCACCAATCTCCCTGCACGATGCAGTTTGACGATGGCCAGCAGGTCACCTTATCCATATCCCCCAAGCCGCTAAAAGTGATGGAACCGCTGACGCTGGAGGTGAAGACCACCTATCCAACTCCCTGGTCGGTGGAGGTGGACCTCATAGGGGTGAGCATGAACATGGGTTTCAACCGACCGGTATTGAAAGAGGGTGGCGAGGGTCACTACACCGGTGAGGCGATGCTGCCCACGTGCATACGCCAGCATATGGATTGGGAAGCGCACGTTCTGATTCGAACGACAGAGGGCTATCACGCGGCGCCCTACCGTTTCACGACGGTTCGTCAATGATGGCGATGGTTACTCCCGCTCGGCTCCTGTTGGTTCTCTCCAGCGCGTTGTTGGGCCTCGTTCTGGCGTGGATGGTGTTTCTTTGGCAGCCCGCCCCCCCGCTGGACTCATCACCAGCGATGGCTGAATACCTGCCTGCCGGTACGATCGATATGCGGCGCACCTCCCTGGGGGGCGATTTCTCGATGGAGACGGCTGAGGGTGCGGTGAACCTGCATGATTTCAAGGGCAAGACGGTGCTGATCTACTTTGGCTATACGTTTTGCCCCGATGCGTGCCCCACCAATCTCGCCATTGTCGCCGCAGCGTTCGGCATGTTGAACGAAGCGGAGCTGAGTGGCGTACAGGGCGTGTTTGTCAGCGTCGACCCGGAACGCGATACGGTTGCGCGATTGGCGGAATACACCCGGTTCTTTCACTCGCAAATCGTGGGTATGACCAGCAATCCGGAAAGCGTTGCCGAAATCGCCCGGCGCTATGGCGTGGCCTATCAACGCAGCGAGGCAGAATCAGCCGGCGGCTATCTGGTGGATCACTCCTCGTATATCTACGTTGTCGCACCCAACGGCAAACTGGAGTACGCATTGCCGCATGCCGCGCCTCCGGAGGTGATTGTGGAAGTCGTGCGGGAGTATCTAGCGCAGACCGGTTCTTAACAGATTGCAGTTTGAATTAACTTCAGGAGATCGAAACGATGAAGCGTGTACGTTTAGTTATGGTGGCCGCAGCCGCGGTTTTTGTTTCCGGTATTGCGTCGGCCGGGGGGGCGGCCGACGAAGTGATGGTCCACGATCCCTATATTCGCGCCGTACCCCCCAGTGCGCCCAATAGCGCTGCGTTCATGACCCTGGTCAACAAAACGGGCAATGCCCGCGCCGTGGTTCGCGCTGAGAGTGATATCAGCAAAGTGGTGGAACTGCATACTCATGTCAAGGAGGGAGGGATGATGCGTATGCGTCAGGTCGAGAAAATCCCTGTGGCGCCCAATGCTGAAACCACGCTGAAACCCGGTGGTCTGCACGTGATGTTTCTTGGATTGAAGCGGGCGTTGAATGTGGGCGATAAAGTGCGCTTCAAATTGATCTTCGAAGATGGTAGTTCAACCACGGTGACCGCGCCCGTGAAGAAGGTAATGGCCGGCATGAAACACAAAATGCAGCACGGCCAGAAGATGCAAGGTATGAAGCAGTAGTGTCCACAGTTCCCCCCACCCTCCTTAGACGTGGACACGAAACGGGCGGCCCTCGGCCGCCCGTTTTTTTAGTTAAGTAAACGCGCTAGGCTCGGGGCACCAATACCGCATTGAGTATTCATAGTGTTTAGCGAGAGCGGTATTACAGAATCGAGTGAGACCTCTTTTTCCGCCCTCGTTTCAAGCCCTCGAAACTGGTAGTTGAAACGCGCTTCGGCGGTACTGTCGTTTGTTCGACTGTCTCTACTCCTAGAGTACAGGGCTGCCATTGACCGTCCTCTATGCGTGATGGCGCACAACCTTTCTACCCGAGCAAGTACGCCTTGATAAACCTACGAGGATTTGTCGCGCATACGGCACTGTCACGGTGAGTTTGTCATTCTGGGACTAAAATCCTCAACAATTCCTCGATGATATTTATCCTCTAACTTCTTGAATAAACCATGAAAATAAGGCATTGAGTTATTCGTGATTTATGCTTTCAGTACCAGCTCCAGATGCCGACATAGAGATATGAAGCAGTAAGGTCGCTTGAGCGATCAACTGTTGTTGTTTAAGCGTGGCGGGAAGTGGGATGTCCACGTTGGGCCATTATATTCGCCCTCACCGGCGGTGGTGGTCCAGCCAAATGGAATGGAGAGTGGCAGCTGTGACGAAGATTCTAGCGGTCGATGATTCGGCCTCCATGCGACAAATGGTGGCGTTCACGCTAAGGGGAAACGGATTCGACGTCGTAGAAGCGAGAGATGGAAGACAGGCTCTTGATGTTGCCAAATCCCAGAATTTCGACCTCGTCTTGTCGGACGTTAATATGCCTCAGATGGACGGTATCTCCCTGGTCAGGGAGTTACGCACCCTACCCAGTTACAAATTCACCCCGATCCTATTACTGACCACTGAATCGGGGGCGGATAAAAAATCCCAAGGCAAAGCTGCTGGTGCGACGGGGTGGTTGGTAAAACCGTTCGATCCCGACACGCTGATGGCCACCATCAAGAAAGTGCTGCGCTAACGGAAATCGGATAAAGACAGTGCAAGGGAGTGTGCGACCATGAACGTCGGCCTCAGCCAGTTCCGTAAAGTGTTCTTCGAGGAGCGCTTTGAAGGGCTGGAAATCATGGAAGAGGGCTTGCTCGGTCTCGACGAGACTGCTGACCCAGAGCTGATCAACGCCATTTTTCGCGCCGCCCACTCCATTAAGGGCGGTAGTGGTACTTTCGGTCTCTCAGAGATCGCCGCCTTTACCCATGTTATGGAGACCGTGCTCGATGAGGTGCGCGATGGCCGTCGACCGGTCTGCCGAGCCGATGCGAATGCGCTCCTGCGTGGTGTGGATTGTCTGCGCGTTATGTTGGCAGCTGCCCAAGAGGAGCGAGAAGTCGACCATGAACGTGTTGCCGAACATCAGGCCGAACTCGATGAGTTATTGAAACAGGCGGGTACGGCCACTCCTCAATCGGCCGAGGCTTCGCAAGACGAAGAGCATCAGTGGCGCATTCTCTTCAAACCCCATCCCCATATGATGATGACCGGTAACGATCCGCTGCGCATTCTGTGGGCGCTGGAGGATCTGGGCCGTCTCGAGGTGACCTGCGACACCACCCGCTTACCGTCGTTGGAAGAGTTGAGCCCCGAGGATTGCCTGTTGTCGTGGTCGATTACTCTCAACGGAGATTCGATTGCCCGAGAGACAATCACCGAGGTCTTCGAGTGGGTGGAAGATGATTGCGATCTGACTATTGAGCCGGTGCTGCCATCCTTGGGAGTGGAGACGGAAGTCGCGAGCCAATCCGAAACTGCGCCAGATAGCCGTAAACTAGTGCCGGTCGAGCGTCGCCGCGGCGGTGATCGGCGCCAGGGAGAGGATCGCCGCTCCGGTGTTGATCGTCGAGGCGGTAGCAGCGGTAGCGCCATTCGCGTCGACACCGAAAAGACCGACACACTGATCAATATGGTGGGTGAGCTGGTCATCACCCAATCGATGCTGGCGACTTTAGGTGAGAACTTTTCCGTAGAACGCCTGCAAAGCCTGCAGGAGGGGTTGGGGCAACTGGAGCGCCATACCCGCGAGTTGCAGGAGTCGGTCATGCGTATCCGCATGCTACCCATCAGCGTCGTGTTCAGCCGGATACCCCGTCTGGTGCGCGATCTTAGCGGCAACTTGGGCAAGCAGGTCGAACTGCAGATAACCGGTGAATCCACCGAGCTGGATAAGACCGTGATCGAACAGGTGAGCGACCCGTTGACCCATCTGGTGCGTAACGCGCTCGACCATGGCATCGAAGATCCCGATACACGCCGTGCGGTAGGTAAAGACTCCATTGGGACACTTAGCCTCGACGCTTACCACCAGGGAGGCAACATCGTTATCAAGATCAAGGATGACGGTGCGGGGCTTAATCGCGACCGTATTCTGACCAAGGCCATCGAGCGAGGATTGATCGGCGAAGACGAAGAGCTGCCCGACCATCGGGTCTACGAACTGATTATGCAGCCGGGATTCTCCACCGCCCAACAGGTCAGCGATGTCTCGGGCCGCGGTGTGGGTATGGACGTGGTTTCTAAGAACATCTACGCCCTGGGTGGCAGCTTGGGCGTCGATTCGGTCGCAGACGAGGGAAGTACCTTCACCATTCGTCTCCCCCTGACACTTGCGATCCTCGACGGCCAGACCGTTGCGGTGGGTAATGAAGTCTACATTGTGCCGCTGTTGTCGGTGGTCGAGTCGATCCAGATCGATACTCACCGCGTGACGCACGTCGCCGGCCAGGGTGAAGTCTACCAACTGCGTGAAGAGTTCATCCCGATCGTGCGGTTGGCCACCGTTTTCAGCGTACCCAATGCGCGTGCCCAGCACCTCGCCGACGGATTGCTGGTGGTGGTCGAGGGAGAGGGCGGAAAATGCGGCCTTTTTGTCGATGAGTTGCTGGGCCAGCAGCAGGTCGTCATCAAGTCGCTGGAGACTAACTTTCGACGCATCGAAGGAACATCGGGCGCCACCATTCTGGGCGATGGGTCGGTCGCACTGATTCTCGATATTCAGAGCCTATTGCGTTTAGCCGAAGAGAGTCGTGATTGTTACCCGGTTGTGGAGGCTACGGGATGAACCAGGAGGTAACGATGGCGCGAACCGCCGAAGAGGTCGGGTACGCATTGAACGGCGCAACAACCGATGAAACCCACGAGGAGTTTCTCACCTTTCTCCTGGGTGAAGAGAGCTACGCGGTGGACATTCTGCGGGTGCGCGAGATCCGTGCCTGGGAATCGGCTACCCGCGTGCCGAATACGCCGGACTACCTGGTGGGAATCTTGAATCTGCGCGGGGCCATCGTGCCGGTGGTAGATCTGCGTCGCCGCTTCGGTTTGGAGGCGGTGGACTACCAGGACCGCACCGTCGTCATCGTCGTCTCGGTAGAAGAGGGCGAGCGCACGCGTGTCGTGGGTATAGTCGTGGACGGTGTCCCGGACGTCGTCGGGTTGGCAAAGGAGCAGATTAAAACCACGCCCGGCAATCAGAGCAGCATAGACCCGGCCTTCATCGTCGGATTGGCTCAGGTCGACGAGCGGGTCGTGATGTTCATCGAGCTTGATCGCCTGTTTGTCGAACTATGGGAAACGAAGGTTGTGGAGGGAAATCAGGCCACAACGACATAGCAAGCGTAGCCGTCATTCGGTGTAGGGGTGGGTTAACAGGAATCGTGGAAACAGGTTTAACCAACGGCCAGGCTGGCCACGGACTCGCGCAATGAAGTGCGGGTTGGACTAGGAGCACATCATGAAAGTAAACATGCCGGTAACCGACAACGAAGTCGTCTTGCAAGAGGGTCAAACCCTGGTCTCCAAGACGGATCTCAAGAGCATCGTCACTTACGCCAACCGAGCGTTTGTGGATGTCTCCGGATTCAGCGAATCGGAGCTGCGGGGTGTCAATCACAACCTGGTCCGTCACCCCGATATGCCGCCTGCGGCGTTTCAGGACCTATGGAACACCATCCAGCAGGGGCGGCCGTGGATCGGCGTAGTGAAAAATCGCTGCAAGAGCGGTGACTTTTATTGGGTTAAGGCCAATGTGACCCCCATCTGGCAAGGGGGGCATATCGTCGAGTACATGTCGGTCCGCAGCAAACCGAGCCGCGAGGAAGTGGCGGCCGCCAGCGCGCTCTACGCTGAGATGAACGGCGGCAGGGTGGTGCCGCTTCGCGAAGGCCGGGTGCTAACCGCGGGGGATCGTTTTGGATTTCTGGCACAGATGCGCGTCGGCGCCGAACTGGCACTCGCAGGATTTGTCCTGTTGGGAATTGCCACCTTGCTGGCCGTAACGCTGCTATTGGATCAACGCGGCGATATAGCGCGTGACGCCAAGGCAATGCGTGGGGTGAGCTATCTTGCCGCGGTGCGCGACGTGCTTCAGTTCACGCCGCAACATCGCGGTCTGACCAACGCCTTTCTCAACGGCAACCAAACGGCGCGAGACAAGGTGCTCAAGGTACGCCGCAAGGTGGATCAAAACCTCGAAACGCTCATCAAGTACGACGCCGGCGAGGGTTCAGAATTCGGTTTGACCGGCGAGCTGAAAGCGCTGCACGAACGATGGGAGAGCCTCAAGGGCGAGGCGTTCAATTTGGCAGCGACCGAATCGTTCAGTCGCCATACCCAGCTCATCAACGGTTATCTGACGCTGATGCGGACTGCAGGAGAGCGCTCCGGAGTCGTGCTGGATCCGGACTTGGTCAACAACTATCTCTCCTCGTTGTTGATCGATCACATTCCTCAGGCCACCGAAAAGATGGGGCAGGCGCGCGGCCTAGGTTCCGGTATCGTCGCGCGCGGTGCTTTCGGCGCTGGGCAGAAGGAACGGGTTTCGGTTCTCCATGCGGCCATGGGGGTAGCCATCGAAGGGGTGGAGCGCTCACTGGACGGCGCGTCCGATCAGAGCGGCGAGGTGCGGGAACAGTTGGGAGAAGTGGGGGAGAAGGCGCGTGCCGGTTTGCAGTCGTTCTCGGGCAGTTGCAGTCGCAGAGTTTTTTCGATGCCGGTACGGCAGCCATCAACGACTCTTTCGCGCTATTCGACGCGGTGGCGCCATTGTTGCGCGAACGCTTGGTCGAACGGACCCAAAGTCTGAATGCGGCGTTTTACGGAACGTTGGTTGCAATGATTGTGGCCTTTACCGTCGCGTTGCTTCTCAGCGCCCGCGTCACCCGCTCCCTTACGCAGCCACTGGAGCGTGCCAAGCAGCATTTTCGTGAGATTGCCAGCGGCCACTACAGCGGCGCGATTCAGATCGACTCCGAGGACGAGATTGGTGATGTCCTCAGGGGATTGAAATCGATGCAGATCAAACTGGGATTCGACGTGAGTGAAGCGAATCGACGCGCCGATGAAGCGCTGCGGTTGAAGACGGCTCTGGATAACGTCTCCACCAATGTCATGGTGGCGGACAAAACACGCAACATCATCTACATGAACGACACGGTGGTGGAGATGCTGCGTAACGCCGAGGCCGATATTCGCCGGGAGCTACAGGATTTTTCGGTCGATGGGCTCCTGGGCTCCAACATCGACGCGTTTCACAAACACCCCGAACACCAAGCGGCCGTGCTCGATCAGCTGAGTACCACGCACCAGGCACGCATCGAACTGGGCGGACGGACTTTCGACCTGGCGGTCAATCCGGTGATCAACGCCGCCGGTGAACGGTTAGGCAGTGCAGTGGAGTGGAACGACGTCACCGAACAGGTGGCCATCGAACGCGAGATCGATACGGTGGTGAGCGCGGTAGCGGATGGTGATCTGGCGCAGCAGCTCTCGGTCGAAGGCAAAGCAGGTTTTATGCGAGCCCTGAGCGAACGCATCAACGCTGTGGTGCAAGTAGTCGCCGACAGTCTGGGCGACGTCGAACAGGTGCTCTCGGCGTTGCCGGATGGGGATCTCACCCAACAGGCGAGCAGCCGCCACCGGGGTGCGTTCGGGCGCTTGGCAGAGAACCTTAACCGCACCATCGAACGGTTGAGCGACACAGTGGGTCAGATTTCCGAATCCTCCGATGTGATTGGCACCTCGGCCGACGAGATCGCCAGCGGCAACACCAACATGTCGCAGCGAACCGAAGAGCAGGCTTCGAGCCTGGAAGAGACCGCCTCGAGTATGGAAGAGCTGACTGCGACGGTGACGCAAAACGCCGACAACGCCCAACAGGCCAATCAGTTGGCGAGCAGTGCGCGCGAACTGGCCGAACAGGGCGGTAACGTGGTCGAAGAGGCGGTGACTGCGATGGACGAAATTGATGCGGCTAGTGGGAAGATTGCCGACATCATCGGCGTGATCGACGAGACCGCGTTTCAAACCAACCTCTTGGCACTGAATGCCTCGGTGGAGGCGGCGCGCGCAGGCGGCCAAAGAGATCAAGGAGCTGATCCAGGACAGCGTGCACAAGGTGCAGGCGGGCACAGGATTGGTGAACCGCTCGGGCGAATCGTTGGGCGAGATTGTGACGGCGGTGAAGAAGGTGGGGGATATCGTTTCGGAGATCGCGGCGGCGAGTCGCGAGCAATCGGAGGGAATCGAGCAGGTCAACCAGGCCGTGGCGCAGATGGATGAAGTGACGCAGCAGAATGCGGCGCTGGCCGAACAGACCTCGGCGGCCAGCCAGTTGCTCAAGGAACGCGCTGGAGATATGGCCGAATTAATGCGCTTTTTCAACGTATCCGGTGAGGCGGGCGAGGTTTCAGTCGCCGAGACCGATGCGCTCGAGGCCACCGAACCGGCAAAAGTTTCACCCATTAAATCTCGTCCGCAACCCGCTTCTGCACCGGTCCCGAAGACGCGGTCGGCGACCGCAGCGCACTCGCAAGAGCAGGCCTTGGCGTCAGGAGGGGACGATGACGAGTATTGGGAGACTTTCTAAGGGTTTGGCGGGTGTATCGCGCGGACTCGATGGGAGAAATCGGGATGGCTGAGCGACAAGACACGATGCGTGACGTTCTCGCTACCGGATCCAACCGGCAGTACCTCACCTTCAGGGTGGGTGCAGACGACTTTGGTGTCGACATCCTGCGGGTAGTGGAAATTCGCGGTTTCGGTGGTGTTCGCACCGTACCGTGATTGCCTCCTCATCTGCGAGGTGTGTTGGATCTGCGTGGCGTGTTGGTACCGGTGATCGATCTACGACTGCGCTTTGATGCCGACGAGGCGCCATGTACGCCGACTACCGTGACCATTGTCGTCTACGTTACGGATGGCGCAGGCGGTCAACGGCCGTTGGGTCTGGTGGTTGACGCTGTATCCGACGTGCTGGAAGCCAACCCCGAGCAGATCAAGGTGCCGCCCTCTTTCGGTACAGAGGTGGATACCCGGTTTATGGAGAGCATGATTACTGTGGGTGATCGCATGGTGCTGGTGTTGCGCATCGACGGGTTGCTGGATGGTACCGAGTTGGAGGAACTGGCCGTATTGGACGAAGTGTCTCTGGGCGGGGAACCGCAAGGCATCGGGGTGTAACCGAATGGTACGCCGCATCGCCGTGGCGAATCAGAAGGGCGGTGTCGGCAAGACAGTGACCTCTCTCAATCTGGCTCATGCGCTGGCGATGAAGGGGTATCGCGTACTTGCGCTGGATCTCGATCCGCAAGGGCAGTTCACCCAGAGCCTGGGTGTGCACGAGTCCAATGTGCGTGGAATGGATGCCGTGCTGTTGGAGCAAGTGCCGTTGGCGGAAGTGGCTCAGGAGGCACGTAAGGATCTGCAGCTCGTTCCCGCTGGTCCCAAGGCTCTCCGAGGTGGAGCATTGGACAGAAGGCGGCGCAGTGCGGGGACAGCGGCTGCAACGGGCAATCAATGGTTCGTCGAGGGGTTATGACTTTCTGCTCATGGATTGTCCGCCGGCCACCGGTTTGCTGATGGTGAATGCGCTGTTTGCCTGCGACGAAGTGCTGATTCCGGTTGTAGGCGACTACTTGGCATTGTCGGGATTGGCGCGGTTGCAGCAGACGTTGCAGAGCTTCGAAAAGCTGTCGAAGCGCAGCGTGCGGCGATGGATTGTGGTGACTCGTTTTCGACCCCGCGGCCGACTTGCCCGTGCTGTATGGCAGCGACTTGCAGACGGTTTTCCGGAGGCGTTATTGGCGACTCCGATACGGGAGAACATAGCGGTGGCGGAAAGCCCGGGATTTGGACGGAGTGTCTTCGAATACCGACCATCCAGCACCGGAGCCGACGACTATCGCTCACTGAGTATCGATCTGGTGGAAAAGAGGATTTGGAAACATGACAGCGAAGAGCAGCGGTAGCTCCCGAAAGAAGACGACGCGAAAAAGGGCGCCGTCCGGCAAAACCTCTACTCGTAGGACGACATCGGCTGCACCTGGCGACGTGCTGGGCCACGATCCGCTGGCATGGTTGAACGGTGAGGCGGAGCCGTCTGTACCTGAAAGCGCTGTCTCAGTTGCTTCGTCTGCGGATGCGGGCGTTGAAACCGGATCGATGGAGGCTGCGTCCGTGAATTCGGAGGCGAGCGTATCCGAACCGCTGATGCTGGAGGAGCAGTTGAACATACAGCGCGTCGCCGAATTGCGCGATGCATGGTGGCTCGCCTCGAAACACCGGGCGACTTACACGTCGATGCATCAGCGTTACGTCAAGTGGACGGCGCGGGTCTGCAGTTACTGGTTGCGCTCAACGGTTCATTACGGGCGCGCGGCGATGCCATTCGTTGGGTGGCAGTTTCCGATCCACTGCGCGAGGGTGCCAGGGCGCTCGGATTGGGCGACCTTCTGGCGCTGGAATAGACGCGGTAGCCGGAGCGTACAATGACGGTATACGCCAGCAATCCCACGATCGATGCGATGACCAACGCAGCGAGTGATGCGGGGTTTGTCTACACCGACGAGGATTTTCAGTTTCTTCGTCGCTTCGCCTATGACCACTGCGGTATTTCCATTTCCGAAGCGAAACGGCAGATGATCTACAATCGATTGATCCGACGTTTACGCCAGTTGCGGTTGACTCATTTCGAAGACTATCGAGCCCGGTTGGAAGATGAATCGTGCGATGAGTTGAGTCACTTTCTCAATGCCATCACCACCAATGTCACCAGCTTCTTTCGGGAAAAGCATCACTTTCATCATATGACGCAGAGTACGCTACCGCGCCTGCTGAAGGCGCGGAGCGGGAGTAAGCGGTTGCGTGTCTGGTCGGCTGGATGTTCAACCGGGGAAGAGCCGTACACCATCGCCATGACGCTGCGTGAGAGCGTGCCTTCCGACTGGGACGTGCGCATTCCCGCCACCGATCTCGATTCCAATGTACTTGCTCAGGGTAGCAGTGGCGTCTATCCGATCGAACGGGTCAAATCCCTTGAGAATGCGCGTCTGAAGAAGTGGTTCCAACGCGGTACCGGGCCACGGGAAGGCATGGTGCGCGCAGTAACCGAGTTGCGGAGGATGATCCATTTCCACCAACTCAATCTGCTCAAGCCGTGGCCCATGAAGGGTTCGTTCGACCTCATATTCTGCCACAATGTATTGATCTATTTCGACAAGCCGACCCAGAAGGGCATCATCGAGCGTTACTATGAGTTGTTGGCGGACGACGGTGAGTTATTCGTGGGACATTCCGAATCCCTCTTTAAGGTCACCGACGTATTCGATCTGTTGGGAAATACGATCTACCGCAAGAGGGTATCGTGTCACTAGTCCGCAGAAATTCCGTCGATCCCGGCGATCGAACTGTGATGTTGCCGGCTATGCCGGGTTTCGAACATGTGCGTCGTTACTGGGATCCCACGCGGCGGATCTGGGCGGCGAAGTTATTACCGGGTGAGTACTATGTGACGCCGTACGAAGAGATCATCGTAACGGTACTTGGGTCTTGCATCTCGGCCTGTATTCGCGATCCGCATAATGGCTACGGGGGAATGAACCACTTTATGCTTCCGGCGGCCGGTGTCACAGGTCTTGGCGCCTGGCATGCGAGCGATCTGGATGCGGCGACACGGTACGGCAATGTGGCCATGGAACGCTTGATCAATGATTTGCTGTGCAACGGAGCGCGTCGCGAACATCTTGAAGTGAAGGTGTTCGGTGGCGCCCAGATCATTGAAGGTATGACGGACGTGGGACGGCGCAACATTGCCTTCGTCAACGACTACATCAGTACAGAGGGTTTGAAACTGTTGGCGCAGGATGTGGGTAGCGTGGAGCCTCGTAAGATCGTCTTTTTTTCTCGCTCGGGTAAGGTGATGATGAAGAAACTTCGCTCCCTCGCTAACGAAACGGTGGTGCAACGCGAGCGCAAGTATTTCGAAAAGGTACGCAAGGAACCGGTACAGGGCGAGGTCGATCTGTTTTGAACGCAGGTTTGTCGTGCTATTTCGCTGGTTGGTTTGTTGGCAGGTCCTAGATAAAGGATTCGATTTTTGTTTTCGATAGAAAGAAATAAGTATCGAACTAAATCTGTGCTCGATGTAAGTCGGGTCATCGAAGGGCGGTGATGGAGCTTATGGTCCCCATTCGTGTATTGATCGTGGACGATTCCGCCTTGGTGCGTCAGTTGCTCACCGAGATGCTCAACGACGATCCGGAAATCGAGGTGCTGGATGCGGCGCGCGATCCTTTCGAGGCACGAGAGAAGATAAAGAAATTCAATCCCGATGTACTGACTTTGGATGTCGAGATGCCACGCATGGATGGGGTGACGTTCCTCTCTAACCTTATGCGCCTTCGTCCCATGCCGGTCGTGATGGTGTCCGCACTGACCGAAAAAGGCGCAGACGTTACGCTTCGAGCCCTGGAGCTGGGAGCGGTCGATTTTGTCTCGAAACCGAAGATTGACTTGGCGCATACGCTCACCGAATACAGTGAAGAGATTCGTTTGAAAGTAAAGGCGGCGGCGAAGGCTCGGGTTCGGCAACTGCGAAGCGTACCGCGCGGCGCGATAGAGCCCAAGCACAGCGCCGACGTAGTCATTGGTGAATCCGGTGGGAAGCGACACTTTCGCACCACTGACCGCATTGTCGCTATCGGTGCTTCCACGGGCGGCACAGAAGCTATTCGCGCCGTGTTACAAACATTACCTGCCGATGCTCCGGGTATTGTCGTTGCCCAGCATATTCCAGCAGCATTCAGCAAACCGTTCGCGCAGTGACTGAACGATTACTGTGCTATCAGTGTGCAGGAGGCGGAGGATGGGCAACAGGTCCTACTCGGGCATGCCTATATCGCCCCAGGAGATCGCCATTTACTCGTTGAGCGTTCGGGCGCCCGATACATCTGCAATCTCAACGACGGTCCACCGGTTAATCGTCACATTCTGTCTGTTGATGTGTTGTTTCGATCGGTTGCTCAGAAAGCGGGTCCCAATGCTGTGGGTGTTCTACTTACTGGTATGGGAGCCGATGGTGCTCGCGGGATGTTGGAAATGCAGGAGGCAGGTGCGACGACGATTGCTCAAGATCAACGTTCCAGCGTCGTGTGGGGAATGCCGGGTGAAGCGGTTCGCTTGGGTGGCGTGCAACATGTTGTGGATCTCAATAATGTTGCGGATGAATTGCTCCAGTCGGTACGGACTTCGAGTGAAGAAAAGGTCGGATAGGAGTTTTCTAAACAGCGTCAATCCAACCTCTGCTGGCTATAGTGTCACGGCGGTTCTATCGGGAGATGTAGGTAATGGACGAGGACATTCTAAACAACAATCCAGCCATCAGTCTGTGGCCGGCACTGCTGACAACAGTAGCCGTGGGTGCCGCTGCATTAGCTTGGATTGGTTGGCAGGGTCTAGTTTTGGTCGTTAGTACATCGTTGGGATGGTTTGTTGTCCTTTCGTGGGGTAGGCGCGCCTCGATGAATGAACGGCAGGTTGAGACCCAAATCCAGGTGCCTTCTTGTTCTGGTATGACGGGGATGGTGGGGGAACTGTCTGAGATGGTGAATGAGTCGGTTTCGTCATGTCGCTCGGAACTGAAACAAGTAGATGGTTTGCTTCACGATGCGGTGACACGGCTTGGATCTAGCTTTCAAGCGATTGCTGGTGATGTTCTCGATGAACAACGAGTCATTCGGCAGGTACTTGAGCGTATGGGTCGTGGGTTGGGTAACGACGAAACGGATGAGGCAGCGGAAGAGGCTGAAGTGCGTGTCACCATGGAGGTGTTCGTCCAGGAAACCGAAGAGATACTGCAAGGATTTGTCAAATCGCTCGTTGTGGTCAGTCGCGAAAGCGTGGCGACAGCGCGTCGAATGGATGACATTTCCAAGCAGATGGATGCGATTTTTGGACTGCGGGAGCACATGCAGACCATTGCCGATCAAACCAACCTGTTGGCGCTAAACGCGGCTATTGAAGCGGCACGTGCCGGTGAAGCTGGCCGGGGGTTTGCCGTTGTCGCAGACGAGGTGCGCAAGTTGTCGCATGACTCAGCCAGTTTTAATGAGCAGATTCGCGTTAATGTGGCCGGAGCTAAAGGGGCGGTATACGAGGTTCGCGACATCGTGGGAAAGATTGCCGCCGAGGATATGAGTCGATCCATCGAGGCGAAAGCGCGTGTCGATGAAATGCTGGGGCAACTCACGGACACAGAGGACAATATCGCCGCGGCGGTGAATCAAGTCGCCGTACTTTCCGACCAAATCGATGGCCATGTCAATCTGGCAGTTCAGTCGTTACAGTTTGAAGATATCGCCACGCAACTGATTGCTCATGCGCAACGGCGGGTAAGTGCCGTTGAAGAAATAGTGAGTGGTATTGTGCAGTTGGTAGAGGGTATGGATGAGGGGCTAGATGAGGCGTCGTTTCACGGAATGGTGGACGAATCGCGTCAGCGTGTCGCTCAAATTCGTGACAGCAAGGCGATGGCTGAAAAACCTGCTGCTCAAACCGATATGGATTCTGGAGCTGTGGAGCTGTTTTAATCCGCGACGATTGGTGACATCGAATCATAGCCTGAAGCTGCGTTGCACCGCTGTCTAAGTAGCGTTGTGTAATTCCACATTCGTAGAACGATTGAAAGGGACGGAAAATGATTAGAACAGAGCTGTCGAGTGATGGGCGAACCCTGACGATGGGGATAGTGGGGAAATTTGATTTTTCAATCCAGCAACAGTTTAGAGAAGCCTACGAAAACGAATCGTTAGATCCCTCTCTTTACGTTGTGGATTTGCAGAAAGCCGACTATATGGACAGTGCAGCATTGGGGATATTGCTGCTCTTGCGTGAGTATGGTGGCGACGGAAAAATCCCGGTAGCTATTATCAATATCAAGCCTCAGATCCGCAAGATTCTGGATATCGCCGGTTTTGGCGAGATGTTTAACATTAAATAGAGCCTTAATGTTCGACACATCCTCAAATAGTGAAGAAAACACGCAACGGCGTGTATTGATTGCGGATGACGATGCGTCTATGCGTATCGTCATGCGTTCACTAATGCGTAAGATCGGTTACCAAGTTGTAGAAGCGAAAGATGGCGCGGAAGCAATCGAAGCGTTTCGGGAGCACGTCCCCGATATGGTGTTGATGGACGTGATGATGCCACGCGTGAACGGTTTTGAAGCTGCCAAGGAAATAAAGGCGCTCGCGGGTGACTATTTTGTCCCGCTGCTGTTTTTAAACGGAGCTGGTATGGAGGAAGATTTGGCGCAAGGCGCAATGGCGGGTGGAGATGACTACATTCTCAAACCACTGAATTTTTCGCTGTTGCAGCTAAAAATAAGAGCGCTTGAGCGTATTCAAGAGCTTCATCATCAAATTCAGGGTCTTTACTCGAAAATCAATGATGAACACCGGATAGCGGAGAGTGTCTACAGTCGGGCAGTTACGGTGCGTAATGTGGCATTGGATGTAGTCCACGCGGAGGTGCGGCCTGCTAGTGTATTTAGCGGCGATATGGTGTTGACGGCTTATACACCCGAGCGAGACTTCTATGCGCTGCTCGGTGATTTCTCTGGTCATGGTTTAAACGCAGCTCTGGGCGCGCTTCCGGCATCAGAAGTGTTCCGAGCCATGTCTATGAAAGGCTACTCTCCAGGGGAGATTCTGGAATCGATCAATATAAAGCTGTACGACTTGCTACCCACTGGAATGTTCCTGGCTGCGCAGTGCGTCGCTGTGCATCACGATCTCAATACAATGACGGTATGCAATTGCGGAATGCCCGATTTACTGGTGATCGACGGAGAGTCAGGAGGCGTTAAGCATCAGATTGGATCAAGTGGATTTCCTCTTGGAATTGCGCGCAATCGCAATTTCATTTCACTGGTCGAGCACCTACCCATTCAGCGCGGGGATCGTGCCGTGTTGACCAGCGATGGCGTGGTGGAAGCCATTAATGACAGCGATGAGCAATTCGATGATTGGCGATTGGAGTACGCCGTTACAGAGTCGGCGAAGATTGGGGTAACGCCGGGTGAGAACTTGTTATACGCTCTCGATGAGTTTTGCGGTACATCTAAGCAGCGCGACGATATCAGTGTTCTCGATATTCCCTGTGTGCCGGAACTGTTGCCGAACTGGAACATTGTCAGTGAAGAAAACTCATCTATTGACGGCGATAGTCTAACCGAAAACTCGACGGGTGAGGGCCAGTTTTCCTTGACAGTGGACGGTGGGCGTTTGCGTCGTGTAAATCCGGTACCCCTAATTATGAATAACATACAGAGCTTCATCGATCTTGGTCCGAACCGAGAGATCGTTCATACGATTCTCACCGAACTTTATGTGAACGCGCTTGATTACGGTTTACTAGGGCTGGACTCTTCCCTTAAACGCGATCCCAAAGGATTCAGCACTTACTTTCGCGAGCGAGATCAACGACTATCAGCACTGGCAACCGGTACCATACGTTTTACTGTGCATCACACGAATGAATCGAAAGGGAAGTGTATTCACCTTATTGTGGAGGATAGTGGCTCCGGTTTCGATTTTTCCTCCTACATAGCGACAGATTCAGAGGGAGAGCGGCTGCACGGTCGCGGTATCCGTTTGATACATGAACTTTGTTCCCATGTAACATACTGTGAACCCGGAAATCGGGTGGAGGCTACATATTGCTGGTTTGACTTGGAGCATGGGAGTGAGCACTGAGGTTTTCATGGAAGAAGGCTCACCGAATGTTTCCTCTCGCTTTGTTGAGTATTTCAGTAGAAAGTGGTTTTGGGGTTCGGTTTGTGTCGCTGTATTGATCTTTGTTGTTAACGCGATGCTGAGTATCGAACAAAACTTTCAATACTCTGTCCTAGAAAAGTTGGCAGCGCTGACGGTTATCTCTGTTGCCTTACTAACTAATTTTGCTTATAGAAAATCACCACCGTCTACAACGAAAAATCGAAGGGCACATTGAGTTAATCGACAAACTCAGTGTTGAGCAGAGACGCAACGGTAGATACGCAGCCGATATTCCCTGGCCATGTGCTGATCGTTGAAGACAATCCAGTGAATTGTAAGGTTGTGGCCACTATGTTGGCACGAATAGGGCTTACCGTCGATATTGCAGAATATGGATTCACTGCAGTGGAAAGGGTAAAAGCAGCGACAAACGAATACGGCTTTATTCTTACGGATTGCGGAGACCGGTCATGGATGGATATTTCGTGAAGCCTTTGGAAATGAACATGTTGCGGAATGTACTAGAGCGTTTATTGGGTGTGAAGTTGGCAGGAAGGGAAGGTAAGCCGGTGGTGTCGTCTGCCGACCTGCCGCCAGGGGATATGCTGGATGAACAGCGCCTCCGTGAACTTACCGAGATTCTGGATGAAGAGGATTTTCGTGAAATGATCGCCGTATTTATTGCGGACTCCAACGATATTCTCGAACAGTTGAGTTGCGCTGGCGAAAAGGATCTGGACGAGATTTCCGCCCTCTCTCATAAACTCAAGTCGTCATCGTCCAATATCGGTGTATTGCATGTCTTTGCCTTATCAAAGGCGATCGAAGCCGAAGCTAAAAATGGTTCATTGGAAAACTATCATGAAAGCATTGCCCAGCTTCGCGCTGTTGTGAGCAATGCTCTTAAAGCATTGGAACAGCGATTCCTAGCAGAATAACGTCAAGTTCGTAAGACGATCGAGCGCCACATTCCACACAATGTCTGTCCTGCTGGATCCTAGAAAGAACCAATGCCGGAAAACTTTCTTTGCCTCAAGAGATTGGGATTCGCGTCCTATCAATAATCAGGAAAAACGATTCTCGCCATTGCACGGTGCTGTATCGGAGCGCAGACATACAGTATTCGGATCGCTAGTGATCACAGTAATATGTACTGTGCAAACGGTGACTACTTATCGTCGACCGTTGAAAGATACGCGAATATATTATGCAAATCCTCTGCGCTGAATAACTCCAAGAACGGCTCATCGGGAGCTTCCGGGTCGTGGATGCGTAACTTCTTTAAGTATTTCTCCACCTGCCGGTGCAGGTAACTGGTGTACTGCCCGGAGAGCATGGGCACACCCTGGCTCTTTTTACCGATACCGTCCTTGCCGTGGCACGATTTGCACTCTCTATTGTAGAGCTTACGTCCACGTTGGTGGTCGCCATCGACATGGGCGATGTTCAGAAACCGTTTGGTCAGTAACATGCGCTCGTAGGCGTCGAACTCCGGACCCTCCTTGAGCGGAGGCAGTTTGGGCAAGAGTTCGATTTTTTCCAGAAACACCGAAATATCGCGAATATCTTCAGGAGGCATCTGGCGATCATCCACGTACTCGATCATTGCGATGTTCGGGCGGTGACGGTCTCTGAACAGTTCGAGCTGTTTGGCGATAAACAGCGCGGGCTGGCCCGCCAGCCGTGGATACTCTCCCTGTTTGCCCCCTTCGCCGTACTCTCCGTGGCAGCCCGCACAGACTTCGTTGATCTCTTCGCCGTTATCCATATCCGCATTGGCGAAATCGTTCCCCTCTCCGGGGAGGGCGGGTGTGGACCAGAGCAGGAGTGTGGAAAGGGGTAGAGCGGTAAAGAGACGGCCAGTTTTCACAACAGATCTTCCAGGACAATTCGCAAAACGCCCCATTGTAGCCGTTAGCCAGCGTGCATAAAACGCCTCCAAAAGGGGGGATAGCGACACCGAATAGAGGGTAATTACAGTAGCAGCGCTGCCGTACAGTTTACCCTGGCCGGACCGGCCCGCTCCTGGTGCTTGCGGGTGAGCGGCGAGCGTCTGAATCCGGTCCCTGGCGTCACGATCGGTGGTACTCTGCCTAGGGTCCGCTATGTGAATTTAGTATCGTTTTGTCGGGCTACTTTTCCTGAAACACCCAGGGGCGCAGCGACTACGTGACTCAGGTTAAGCAAACGGATGAAGGGTCGGACTGGCGTCAGAGAGCGGTGCTCCACGCCGATATGGACGCTTTTTACGCGTCGGTGGAGATATTGGATGATCCATCGCTGGCAGGACAGCCGGTCGTCGTGGGCGGGCAGCCCGGAAAACGGGGTGTGGTCGCGGCAGCGAGCTACGAGGCGCGGCGCTACGGGATACACAGTGCCATGCCCATGGCGCGGGCCGTGCGGCTCTGTCCAAACGCTTACATCTGTAGACCGAGAATGGCCCGCTACGCGGAGATTTCGGGGCGAATACGCGAGATTATGGAGCGCTACACGCCGCTGGTGGAGCCGCTGGCGTTGGACGAGGCGTTTCTCGACGTTACGGGAAGCCAGAATCTTTTTGGCCCCGCACCCCAATTGGGGCGCGAGTTGAAGTGCGCCATCGCTTCGGAAACGGGATTGACGGTCTCGGTGGGGGTGGCACCCAACAAGTTCCTTGCCAAGATCGCCAGCGATATCGACAAACCCGATGGATTCGCCGTGGTCTTACCCGACGGGGTAGAGGCGTTTCTCGATCCCCTCCCGGTTAGCCGGTTGTGGGGTGTGGGGCCGGTAACGCAGAAAGCGTTGCAGCGTCATGGGATTACGCTCATCGGACACCTGCGGCGACTGCCCCCGGGGGCGGCCGAGCAGCTGTTTGGGAGCCACGGGGCGCATTTGGCGGCTCTGGCGCAGGGTCTGGACCATCGACCGGTGGTGCCGGAGAGCGAAGCGAAATCCCTCTCTAACGAAACCACCTTTGCCGAAGACCTTACCGACGACTACCTGCTGCGTGCCTGGATTCAGCAGCTCGCCGAACAGGTGAGTTGGCGCCTGCGACGGGCGGATTTACGCGGGAATACGATTCAGATCAAGGTCCGTTTCTCCGATTTCACTACCATTACCCGGGCTCAAAAATTGGCGCAATCGACCGATATTAGTCGTGAAATCAATCACATTGCACAACAGCTGTTCCGCAACCGATTACCCGTGCCCAGGCCCCCCGTCAGGCTGTTGGGCGTTGGAATCGCAGGGCTAGGGGAGGAGGTGGCTCGGCAGGGTGATCTGTTTGACGACCCGCTTCGGGTTCGCGACAGTCGAGTGGACGAAGTGGTGGATACCATACGCGACCGGTTCGGCCGCTCCGCGGCGCACCGTGGCGCAGGAATCGATCCCGGTACTCGAAAGGAGTGACAGAGTTGGATAACGACGAGGCGCTCGAAGCAACCATCGACGATAAGCACTATATGAGCCAAGTGACCGACATGGGCGAAACCCGTGAAGTGGTCGCGAGCGAACATATCGAAACCCAGGATGGAATGCGCCTGGTGAGCGCCGGAACGCGTATCGACAACTCGATGCTGGATCGTCTGGTTCAGCATCGTCTGCTGAAACCCATCGATACCTCCCTGAACACCGAGCGAGCGGTAACCGTCTCGGAGGTGGTGGGTACCGCCAAACGCATGATCGGGGCGGAGCCCTGTTTGGAGAAACTGCTCGACGGTATCGCCATCGCCGGTCTTGCGTTGCGCGTGCTGGCCGGAATAACCCTGGTGCCGGCGCTTTCGTTTAAGTTGACGGTCTGCCGCGAAAAAGCGCCGGAAAAACTCGACCACATGATTCGTGTGGCGCTTTCCAGTTTGGTCCTCGGTAGCCGGTTGCGCATGAGTAACAATCAGCTGATCGATCTGGCGACGGCAGGCCTGTTCCACGATCTGGGCGAGATGCACGTCGATCCTGTTTTTTTCGACGATCCGCGCTCATTGACTCGCGATGAGTGGCGGCAGATCTACGCTCACTCCATCGTCGCCTTTCTCATCCTCAAGGAGTTTCCGATTTACCATCCGGTGGTCAGTACGGCGGTACTGCACCACCATGAGCTGTGGGACGGTAGTGGTTACCCTAAAGGGCTGTCCGGGGAGGCAATCAGTGAGATGGGGCGTATCTTGGGCATCACCGAACTGCTGGTGGTGATGTTGCAACGGTCGGGCGAACAGCCCGACCCCGATCGCATGATCGAGATGTTGAAGCTGAATGGCAATCGCTATGGTCGACAGATGCTGGAACCCTTCATCGAGATTATTGGCGAAAGCCGTTGCGGCGTGGGGCGCGCGAAGGAGGCGGATACCCAGGTCTACTCGGATGTGAGCCTGCTTAAATCCAGATTGGCGACACTGGTCAATCTATTGGTGGAGGTTCCGGAAGGGCCGGAAACAGCCGAAAACGGAGCACTGGCCTTCATCCGGCAACAGCTCGCTCAAGTGGCGCAGATTGCCGGCCGTGCCGGTATCAACCAGGTGATCGATGTCGACATCATCGATCTCATGGCCGAGGATGCGCTCGGGTTGAACCAGATGGAGTTTCTGGCGAAAGAGTTGGACTACCAGCTGCGTACCATCGCCAACCAAGTGCGAAGACGCTGGCCGAACCTGGAGAAAGACGAATCGGCCGCCATCTGGCTAGAGAAGATGGAGAAGCTCGTCATTCCCGATTCCACCGCGATGCCGCCGGGCGATGCACCGCACGATTCGTCAAGTTGATCCTCCACCAAAACGCCGTAGTGGATCTATTCCAGCTCCTGATCCAGTAGTTCACGATCAGTTATGGGCGCCGAACAGTGCGTCCCCTTACAGACGTAGGCCACCGTTGCAGTGGCCTGCGGCTGATAGCGCGCAAGCCGTTCGGGTAGCTCCCCGGCATTGTCGGGTATGGCGACTACCAGGCGGTGCGGGTGGTAGCCGGACTGGTACCTTGTCCTCCATTCGTCGAGCTTGGGATCCTCTCCGCGTACTACGATCAACTCGGGCGGCTGTTGGGCTTCGCGCAAGGCGCGCAGCATGGCGTTGTGCCACGCGGGGGCTTGTTCTATGGCTGAGGCGGCGGCCTTTAGGGCGCGCTCGGCTGCGTCCAGGTACTGGGTTTCGGCTAGCAGGTGGCCAAGACGCTGCAGGCAGCTGGCGGCAATGCCGTTGCCCGACGGTGTGGCATCGTCGCCGTAGGGCTTGGGGCGGAACAGCAGCGCTTCATGGTCGTCGGAAGTGAAGTAAAACCCACCGCGATCGCGATCCTCGAAATGAACCAGGAGGGCGTCGGCCAGATTGATGGCAAACTTCATCTCTTGGGTCGACCAACGGGCCTGCAGCAACTCCAACACTCCAGCCAGCAGAAACGCATAGTCGTCGAGATAAGCGTTGTGGCGAGCGCGTCCATCCTTGTAGGAGGCGGCGAGCCTTCCCGCCCGCCAGACGTTGGCCCGCAAGAACCCCAGCGCTCGCGTAGCGGCTTCGATGAAGCGCGGTTCGCCCAGCCTGCGTCCGGCGCTCGCCAGCCCCTTGATCATCAGCCCATTCCACGCGGTGAGAATTTTCTCATCGCGGTGGGGGTGCTCGCGTTGTTCGCGTGCTGAAAGGAGGCGGCGTCCGGCTTCCTCTAATTGGGTCGCTACCACCTGCGGGGAGAGATCGAGCTGCTGACTCAGTTCGGCGATGGTCTTGGCCTGGTAGAGATGCCACTGTCCCTCGAAGTTGGCGCGTTGATCCAATCCCCAGGCGGGTAGCGCTACGCGGTACTGCTTGTCATCGAGAAGCTCGTAGACCTGTTCATGGGTCCAGACATAGTAGCGTCCCTCGTGGCCTTCGGAGTCGGCATCAAGGCTGGAATAGAACCCACCCTCGGGCGACTGCATCTCACGCAACACCCACTCGCCGATGGATCGCGCCACGCGGGTAAAGGCCTCATGGTTCATGGCCTGTCCGGCGCAGGCGTAGAGGTGCAGGAGGGGGCCGTTGTCGTAGAGCATCTTTTCGAAGTGGGGGATCATCCATCGTTCATCCACCGAATAGCGATAGAATCCCCCGCCTAGCTGATCCTGCAGTCCCCCCCGCGCCATGCACTCCAGCGTGTGATGCAGCATGGCGTGCGCTTTTTCGTCGGGCGAATCGCTGACCAGCGACTCGTACCAATGCTCCAGGATTCTTTCCAGTGCCGTGGGTTGCGGGAATTTGGGCGCCCCACCAAAGCCGCCGAAAACCGGCTCATAGCTCTGTTCGAGCTCTTCGCGACCGTTGGCAAGGGATTCGGTTTGCAAATCGTCGGCCGGTTGGTGTTGCAGGCGTATGGAATCGAGCGCCTTGCGAACCGAACTGTTCTGCTGCTCGACGTCGCTGCGTCGCTGGTGATAGAAGCCGGCAACGGCCTGCAGCACTTCGGGAAAGCTGGACATGCCGTAGCGGGGTGATTTGGGAAAATAGGTGCCGGCGAAGAACGGCGTATGATCGTCCGGCGCCATGAAGATGGTTAACGGCCAACCCCCCGGGCGCTGGGTCAATAGCTGGTGGGACATCTGGTATATCTTGTCCAGATCGGGGCGCTCTTCACGGTCGACTTTGATGTTGATGTAGTGTTCGTTCATCAAGGCGGCGACGGATTCATCCTCGAAAGACTCGTGGGCCATGACGTGACACCAGTGGCAGGCCGAGTAGCCGATGGAGAGCAGGATCGGTTTGTCTTCCTGGCGCGCTTTTTCCAGCGCCTCGTCGCACCAGGGGTACCACTCCACCGGATTGTTCGCGTGTTGCAGCAGATAGGGGCTGGTCTCTTGGGCAAGTTGGTTGGAGGGAGCGGCGGGCATCATGGCTCTCAATCTGAGTAAATTAGTAGGTTATTAGCATAGCCTGATTATTGGGGTCTGTTAACCGATCAGGCTTCGCCATGCTTGCCTTTCACCGTCCGAACAGTAAGCTGTGCGCTACCTGCCTGCCCGGAGACCGTTCTGTGAAACCCACTTCCAACACTGAGGATATTGCTGCGCTGCGCCTGAAGCGGGGCGAGGAGCGCCGCCTGCGCGCCGGGCATTGCTGGGTGTTCAGCAACGAGATCGATACCGTCACAACCCCATTGAAAAATTTTGATCCGGGTCAGCCCGTACTCATCGAATCCGCCAGTGGGAAACCGGTGGGACGAGGATATGTGAATCCTCACTCACTGATAGCTGCCCGTTTAATCAGTCGCGATCATCACCTACCGCTGGCGCAACGACTGATCGAAGAGCGGGTGCGTACCGCGCTGGCGCTTCGCGCCCGCTACTACCAGGAGCCTTTCTACCGCTGCGTGTTCGGGGAATCGGATGGGTTGCCCGGTTTGGTGGTCGATCGTTTCGGCGACTACCTGGTGGCTCAAGTGACGACCGCGGGAATGGAGCGGGTGCTCGACTCGGTGATCGGCGCTCTGCAAAGCGTGTTGCAACCCCAGGGAATTTTACTGCGGAACGATGGGGCTATCCGGGAGCTGGAAGGATTGGAGCGCTACGTGGAGTTGGTGAGCGGTGCGGTACCCGAGCAGCTGGAGGTGCGGGAGAACGGTTGTCGATTCATGATCGATCCGCGCGGCGGCCAGAAGACCGGCTGGTTCTACGATCATCGCGAAAACCGCGTTTGCGTGGCGCGCCATGCACAAGGCCAACGTGTTCTCGATCTGTTCAGTTATACCGGTGCCTGGGGTGTACAGGCCGCCGTGGCGGGGGCTGCGGAGGTGACTTGCGTGGACTCCTCGCAGGCGGCGTTGGAGCTGGCGGGCGAGAATGCCGAGCTTAACGGTGTCGATGCGGGTTTCGAGCTGACGAAAGGCGATGCGTTCGATGTGCTTTCCCACTTGCGGCACGCGCAGCGGCGCTTCGATATCGTGGTGGTGAATCCACCGGCCTTTATCAAACGGCGCAAAGATCACAAGAGAGGTGTCGAGGCTTATCGGCGGCTCAATCAGGCCGCGATGCAGCTACTCGAGCCGGGCGGACTGCTACTCTCCGCCTCCTGTTCGCACCATCTGGAGCGGTCGACGCTCGTTGAAGTAATTATGCGAGGCGCACGACACATCGATCGAACGGCGCAGCTCCTGGAGTTCGGCTATCAGGCCCCCGATCACCCGATGCATCCCGCGATTCCCGAGACCGCGTACCTCAAGGCGGTGTTGGCGCGGGTACTTCCCGGGGCGTGGTAGACTTCCCTGCGAATTTCCTGGAACCCGCGCCGCATGTATTACCATGATTTGAATCCTGTCGCCTTTCAACTGGGACCCCTTAAGGTGCATTGGTACGGGTTGATGTACCTGGTCGCGTTCTCGATCGGGTGGTGGTTGGGTCGGGTCCGTGCAGCGAAACCGGGATCCGGCTGGAAGCCTGAGCAGATGGGAGATCTGCTTTTCTACTACGCCCTGGGGGCGGTGCTGGGTGGGCGTCTCGGATACACCCTTTTCTACAATCTACCGGCATTTCTCGACAATCCACTGTTGATCTTACAGGTGTGGAAGGGCGGCATGTCTTTTCATGGGGGACTGCTCGGTGTGCTGGCCGGTGTCTGGTTGTTCGGGCGAAAATACCAAAAGCGGTTCTGGGATATCGCCGATTTTATCGCGCCACTGGTACCGTTGGGATTGGGGGTTGGGCGTATCGGAAATTTCATCAACGGCGAATTGTGGGGTGCGCCGACTCAGGGGGGCTGGGGCGTGGTTTTTCCCACCGGTGGTTCGGTGCCCCGCCATCCTTCGCAGCTCTATGAGGCGCTGCTCGAAGGTTTGGTGCTGTTTATCATCTTGTGGCTCTTCACCGCGAAACCGCGTCCTACCATGGCCGCGTCCGGGGTGTTTGCCATGGGTTATGGGCTGTTCCGGTTTATCGTGGAGTTCGTGCGGCAGCCCGATCAGCATATCGGGTACCTGGCGTTCGGTTGGTTGACGATGGGACAGCTTTTATCGATACCGATGATCCTGATTGGTGCGATATTGTTCGGGTGGGCCTATCGAAAGGGGATGGCGCGCCAGGGTGCGTAGTGGTGACGTTGAGCCACAAACCGATCCGCACACTACCTCCCAGTTAGAATCGGAAAAGTTAGGAACAGAGGCATGCAGCAGTATCTGGATCTCATGAATCGCGTGATAGAGAGCGGTGTCCGTAAGGGGGACCGAACCGGTACCGGTACGCTCAGTATCTTCGGACATCAGATGCGCTTCGATCTCGCCGAGGGATTCCCCCTGGTCACGACCAAGAAACTACACTTGCGTTCGATTCTTCACGAACTCTTATGGTTTCTGAAAGGCGATACCAATATCGCTTACCTGAAAGAGAATGGCGTCAGTATTTGGGATGAGTGGGCGGACCAAGGCGGTGATCTCGGACCCCTCTACGGATACCAGTGGCGATCCTGGCCCACGCCCGATGGCCGGCATATCGATCAGATCAGCGAGGTGATCGATACGCTGCGCAACAATCCCAATAGCCGGCGGATACTGGTGTCGGCGTGGAATGTGGCCGATCTTCCCGATGAGTCGTTGAGCCCACAGGAGAACGTCAAACAGGGGCGCATGGCGCTGGCGGCGTGCCATAGTTTCTTTCAGTTCTATGTGGCCGAGGGTCGGCTATCCTGCCAGCTCTATCAACGCAGCGCCGATATTTTCCTGGGCGTACCGTTCAATATCGCCAGCTACGCGCTACTAACGCTGATGATGGCGCAGGTCACCAATCTTCAGCCCGGCGAGTTCATCCACACCTTTGGCGATGCGCACCTCTACCTGAACCATCTGGAGCAGGCGCGTGAGCAGTTGAGCCGGGATCCTTTTCCCCTCCCGATCATGAAGATCAACCCGGCGGTCGAGTCGCTGTTCGATTTCAAGTATGAGGATTTCGAGCTGGTCGGCTATGAGTCGCATCCCCATATCAAAGCACCGGTGGCGGTATGACGACGGTCTCGCTTATCGCGGCGATGGGTAGAGGACGCGTCATCGGGCGGGCCAACACGCTCCCTTGGCGTCTGCCGGCGGACCTAAAACACTTTAAAGAAAACACCTTGGGCAAACCTGTGGTGATGGGACGCCTGACTTACGAATCCATCGGCAAACCCTTGCCGGGTCGCCGCAACATCGTGATTACGCGGGACCAAAGCTATCGCGCTGAAGGGTGTGAGGTGGTCGATTCCATCGAGGCAGCATTGGCAGCGGCCGAGGGGGCGGAGGAGGTGATGGTGATGGGGGGCGCGATGCTCTACCAACAGATGCTGCCAAGCGCCGATCGCCTCTACATCACCTACATTGACTCAGACTTCGAGGGGGACGCGTGGTTTCCGGAGTGGGTGGAGAGCGAGTGGCAAGAGATATCGCGCGAAGCGCACACTGCGGACGAAACGAATCCGCATAGCTACAGCTTTGTCGTCTTGGAACGTCTTTGAGCGAGGATCGTTATGCACCAAAACGGGAACAACGCTTCGAGGGGATTCTGGTTGGGAAATGCTGTTTTGGCAATCGCCTTGGTCGTATTGATAACGCTGGGTAAATTGTGGGAGCTGATAGGCGTGTGGGCGATCGTAATCTGGCTCGTTCTGGTGGCGCTGGGTGTTTTTCTTCTGCTGAAAAATAGGGAAGATCCGACGATACCGTCGTAAGTTGGGTACTTGGATATTTTTTCGGAATGGGATTCGCGAAAACACCCGCCTATGGCGGGTGTTTTCGTTTTTCGCTAAGCGGTTAATCGAAACGACTATGGTTGCCAATTGCCGTACGGGTGATCGATCATACCCATGATTTGGTTGTATTTCCCCGAGTCTCTAAGTGCGCCGATCGCCTGGCTTAGTTTGCCGTCAATAGGGCCGCCTTTCGCGCTCTTCGGGAGAATGATTTTTACGTCAAAGGTTTTATACAGATCGCGTTTGACGTTTTTCAAGCCCAGTTTTTTGATGAGCGGATCGATTGCGTCGTCAGCAAAAATAAACCCGTCGATTCGACCGGCATCGACTTTTCTGATGCTCCCTTCAAGGTTGGCGGAGGCGGTGATCTTGAAAGGAAAGTATTGGACATGGGCCGCGTCGGTTTCGATTCGATAGTTACTGAGATTGCTCATATCAATGGGTTTGCTCTTGTTGGAGTACAAGACAAAATTGACGTGAAAAATCGTTTCCGTGGAGTGATCGTAGGGCAGGTCGGCTTCGTTGTCCTGGGGGTTTTGAATGAGCGGTAAGTGAAACTGAACTTGACCCTTGATGACAGAATCCATCGAGCGCTTGAAAGGCACGACCTGATAGTCGACGGAGTCCGCCAAATTACCGTCGATAGCCTTTACCGGGTCTACCAAAATTCCCTTGTCCTTGCTCTCCGCATAGACGGGCATTTTCGCCAGCGATGCCTTGAGTGTGTCCGCGGCTACTCCGGCTGAAAACAATGCTGTGGCTACTACGCATGCGATAATCGGCTTTCTCATAATCCCCTCCTAACTAACAACGTGGTGTTGGACTCCAAGCAATTTCCTTTGTACTCAGAGTCTGAATTGCTTCATTAAGCTGTCCAGTCGTACGGCGAGTTCAGCGAGTTTTTCATTCGAACTTACGGTTGTCTCCGCATCGCGAACGGTTTGCTCTGCAATATGCGCAATGTTCGTGATATTGCGGTTGATCTCCTCAACGACGCTGGTCTGCTCTTCTGAGGCGGTCGCTATCTGGGTGGTCATGTCGAGTATTTGGCCGAAAGAGGAAGATATGGCTTCCATGGCGGAATCTGCGGCTTGTGACTTAACCTTTGCGTTCGTGGCGTCTTCGCAACTTTTGGTCATCGCCTCCACCGAATCGGTCGCCCCTCCCTGGATTCGCTCTATCATGTCCTCGATCTCCCGAGTGGACTCCTGTGTTCTTTGGGCGAGAGTTCTGACTTCGTCGGCGACAACGGCAAAACTCCGGCCTTGTTCTCCCGCGCGCGCAGCTTCAATGGCAGCGTTCAGCGCCAACAGATTTGTCTGGTCGGCGATTTCTTTGATTACATCGAGTATGGAGCCAATTTGGTTGCTATTGTCCGCGAGTTTGCTAATCACGCCGCTCGCAGAAAGAACTTCATCTGAAAGACTCTCCATGGCGTTGATGGATTCGCTGACGACATGTTTGCCGTTTTGCAGATTGCTATTGGCTTCGGATGCTGCATCGGCTACTTGTTGCGAATGGCGCGCAACTTCGTGAATGGTTGCGGTCATCTCGTTGATGGCGGAAGCGACGAGATCGGTTTCCGAATGCTGAGAGAGCAGGCCTGTTTTTGCCTGCAGAACGGCTTCCTTGGTTTCTTGCGCGGTGGATGAAACCTCGTCCGCTCCGGAAGCGACGTCGGTCATGACGTTCCTGATTCTGATCATCACTTTGTTAAACCATACGCTGAGCGTACCAAGCTCATCGTTTTTAGTGATATCCAGCTGCGATCGGAGATCTCCCTCGCCTTCCGCGATGTCCTTTATTCGATCGGTAATCTGGCCAAGGCGACTGAGTACTATGCTGTTGAGCAGTAGGTAGAGCCCCAAAACCAGTACCGCGTCGACGACAATCAATTGGATGGCGAGCAAGACAACGCTGTTTCTCAATTCGTTTTGTACGGACGAGTCATCCTGATAAACCGTGATAGCGCCTACGGGCTCCTTTTGTCCTTCTGCTTCGAAAACAAGCTCGGCGCTGCTTTGTGAGAACCCCGGTAACGCATCGGTGTTTTCTAGCGGAACTATCTCGCTCTCTTGGCGCACGAATCCGGCGACGAACTGATCATCCTTGAATAGGGCGATTGCCTTGATGTCGTTGCTCTTCGTTTCCGCGCTGATGATCTTGTCGCGCCGCGACTCGTTAAAATTCCAAATGGATGTGGGTAGCGCGATACCGAGTCGATCCTTTACTGCATCGATTTGAGAATTGAAATTACCGTAGAGAAGTTGGCTTTGCTGGAAGTAGCTATAAGTTCCGGATAGAACGATCACTGCGGTTACCACAATCAAGAAGCTCACTATGAATTTGATCTTGATGCTGGACATCGTCTTCACCTCAGTGGTTTCCGTTGATCCGTTGTGTTCAATCAGGTATGCAAGGTTCGTTCACAAATCTGTGACGATGGGATTTATCGTCTTGCCGCCAGATTCCGAATGCCGGTATCTGCCTGTAGCAACCGATATCGGCGCCACATGGCGCATATTTAGGCCCTATTTTGATCAGTTAAATCGCGAGGAAAACGGTTGTAGCGGGGAGTGCGAAATGGCACAGATCGTGCCCCATTGTTAGGTTTGCCTGATTTCTTTTAAAACGCCCAGGAAATTGAGGAAATGAATAATTAGGAGGGTTTTTCCACTACAAAGATAACGAAATGGTGAGTTAATAGCTTCGACGAACTATACTTGGATCACAGTGTTCCTGGGGGACACTGCTGTGGGCAGTCGACGCCAATTTTTTTTGGTGGTGTGCAGTCCAATCTCAGCGCACTGAGTCGACCACCCCAAATACACCCGGTGTCGATACCAAACGCTGAGTGACTCTCGTGATACCCCAATGTGGACCAATGACCAAATACAACGCGCTCGGTTGCACTTTTTCGTCCGGGTACCTCAAACCATGGCATATAGCCTTTTGCTTGTGTGCCAGGTTTTCCCTTGGCTTCCAGTGCCGGTCGTCCCTTCGGGTCGCAGAACCGTAATCGGGTAAACACGTTGGTAATAAATCGTAAGCGCTTCCAGCCTTTTAATGTAGGTTCCCATTGTGCAGGTCCATCGCCATACATGTGCGAGAAAAAGTCGCGGTGTTTTTTTGCTGCGTAGAACCCCTTCGAGTTCAGCGGCGTAAATCGCTGCTTCTTTGATGCTCCATTGAGGGGGGAGTCCGGCGTGTACCATGCTCTACCCCAACGATTTGTCGCGATGCAGGATGGGACAAAGTCTGAGCCACTCAAGTAATTCTTCACGATCCTCACTCTTGAGGATGTCGTCGAAGGTGTCTTTTTTTCGCTGAGGATGTATGCCGTAAGCCGTGGCGAGGAGATGCAAGTCATGATTACCTAGCACGACTATGGCGCTATCGCCTAGTTGTTTGACAAAGCGCAAAACCCCCAGTGACTTGGGTCCACGGTTCACGAGATCACCTGTGAACCAAAGCGTGTCTTTCTTTTTGTTGAAATCGATGCGCTTCAGGAGTTTCTGTAACTCGTCGAAACAACCCTGAACATTACCGATGGCATACACTGTCATGTACTGCCCTCATTCTTATTCGGTTTAAAGATAGGCGTTGAGCTTTCCGATAGTGAGGAACGGATCACACTTTATGGTATGGCTCACCCGTGTCAACACCAAGCGGCGTAGTTTACAGGTTTGAGTCGCTTTTTGCGTAGTGGGCGGCGCCCATCATTCCCGTGCGTTCGGTCGTGATGATTGAGAGTGGGATCTTTTCAACGATTGTGCGCAGACGCCCTTTGGCGAGAAAACGCTCCATGAATGCGCCTAAAAACTGACCATGAAGAACCTTGGGTGTGATGCCTCCCGCCAGAAAAAGGCCGCCTCGTGGCAGGACTGTGAGCGCCAGATTGCCGGCCTGTGCGCCATAGATACGACAGAAACGCTCTAGAGCGTGAACGGCGGTGGCATTCGTTCCATCCAGGGCCGCCTGGCTGATCTCCTGCGCCGCAAGCGGGCGCTTGTCGCCGGGCTGTTCGCTGCACAAGTGTTGGTAGATGAATTCGATACCGGGCCCCGATACCACGCGTTCCCAGGAGGCGTGACCAAACTGCCTCCACAACGCTGCCACAATCGCCACCTCTTCTTCGTCTGCCGCGGCGAGGTCTGCGTGACCGCCCTCCGAGGGTAAGATGCGCCAGTTCGATCCAATGGGTACCGCGACGACCATCCCAAGCCCGCTTCCTGCTCCTATCGCGGCCAGGGGCGATTGCTGGAGAAGCGTACCGGGCTGCAGGAGTTGTGTCTCATCTTTCTCGAGCAGTGGCAGGCCCCAACCCACCGCTTCGAAATCATTGATAAAAACCGTTGGTGTACTGGCCATTACTCTGGAAACCGCGCTGGTGTGGAACGACCAGGGGCGATTGGTCAAGCGGACGCTCTGCTCTCGTTCTCCCTTTTCGACCGGGCCGGCCAGGGCGAGACAGGCACGGTCCAGGGGTCCCTTCAGGGAGATGTCCGCCCGAAACGTTTCGAGCAAGGCGACCGGGTTCTCGAAATCGTCGTTGCGGTAGTGACGTTCGACAATGATCGCGGGTCGATCGCCGCTCCACTCCGCAGCCAGGAGTCGTGTATGGGTACCACCGATATCACCCGCGATGAGCTTCATGGCTGCAAAATATCCCCTTCGGGAGTAGGTAAACAATCCTGTTCTTTGCTATGGGTGTAAGTAGAGGGCAGTGCGGGAGAGAAATCATGTACCTCAAAGATCTGGTGAGCGGCGATCTGGTCGAGGTATTGGAAACCCGTGCCTTGTTCGATCCTTGTCGCGATTCGGTGGTGGGACGTTTTCACGCCGGTGAAGAGTTGCAGGAACCGGCGGCCTTTCAGAAATCCTCCTTAGTGTTTCCTTCTGATGAGGCGTTACCCCGGTGTTGGATCGATGCCAGCTATTGCCACGCGGTGGGCTAGCCAGCGATCGTTACCGCGGCGTTATGGTTTCTCGCTCGGTCCCTCAGGGTGGCTGCGTACCTTGTCGAGCGCAAACTGTACAGCGTTGTTGACGGCCACTTCCATGCTCTCCAGCTCGCCCTCGGCGAGGAAAGAGCCCGTGTCCACGTCTTCGCGTACATAGCGTGCCGGTAGCTGGTTGAGCGCGAGGCAAGCGATGTCTTCCAGGAAGCGCCCGTCATAGTTTTTGTTGCTGTCCAGCAAGGTTTCCCGGATGTGATGGTAGACCAGGTGTTCGTAGTAATTATGGACAGCCTCGAACAACGCCATAATGGTCTCCTTTGATTCGTACTCTTAATTAATGGGTTATATCGGCCTACCACCAGCACCCTGAAGTTGACCGTTTTAGGAGGTTTTCTCCTGTTCCGGCACGCGAACAGCCAGCACATCGCACTTCGCGCCGTGTAGAACCGCATTGGCTGTGGAGCCCAGAAGTAGGGACAGTCCGTGGCGGCCGTGGCTGCCTACCACAATCAGGTCCGCGTCGTTCTCTTCGGCGACACGCAGAATTTCGCCCTTGGTGGCGCCTAGTTCAACAATCTTTGGGCGATCTCCCAGACCCAGCTCGTCCGCCAGGGCGTCGAGTTTAGAGCGGGCATCCTCGAGGAGTTCCTGGTCGATATTGACGGGTTGTGCGAGAACCAGGTCATTGGAGAGATCCAGCGGGACGTGCTCGACGACGTATATCATGGAGATGCGAGCACCGCTAGTTTCGGCCAGCGCCTTGGCCCGTTCGCCGATGTAAATGCTTTCGGGCGAGAAATCGACGGCGAGGAGCAGGTGTCGGTAGAGAGCCATGACTATACCTCGTTAACCCTGATAAGCGACATGAAGCCTAACGGTTTATAACGCTCTGAAGTTATGATGTAATCACGCACCCATAGTGTACCCTGATCGCCGTAAATGTAGGAACGGTGTCCGGATCGGCGCGGGTGGTCGGGGGAAGATCCTGTCTGCCATCCTTTTCTGAAAGCCCCTTCTGCTAAGGGAATCACGTTCGGTTCTGCCGATAGGAAGTGCGATGTCGAAAAAAATGCGCGTAGGCGTGGTAGGTGTGGGTTATCTCGGTAAGATCCACGCGCGGATCTATGCTCGCATGCCTCAAGTCGAGTTGGTCGGCGTTGCTGATACCTATGAAGAAAACGCCCGCGCGGTTGCCGAAGAGTGTCGGTGCCAGGCGTATTCTCACGGCGAGGCGCTTCTCGACAAGGTCGATGCTATCAGTATCGTGGTGCCCACTAGCCTCCATCTGGAGATCTCACGCCCGTTTCTCGAGCGTGGCATCCATACGCTGCTCGAGAAACCCATTGCCTCGACGCTCGACGAAGGTGCGGAGATTATCCGTTTGGCCGAACAGTCGGGGGCAGTGTTACAGATCGGGCATCTGGAGCGCTACAACGCCGGCGTCATGGCGTTGGCCGAACGCATCAAAACGCCGCGTTTTATCGAGGCGCACCGCATCGGCGAGTTTGTCGCCCGGGCTACGGATGTGGATGTGGTGACCGATCTGATGATTCACGATATCGACATTATCTTCTCGCTGGTGGGGTCGCCCATTACCCATATTTCCGCCACGGGTCTGCCCGTGATCACCAACCATGTGGATATCGCTAACGCCCGCCTCGAATTCGAGAACGGGTGTATCGCCAACGTTACCGCCAGCCGTGTATCGCATAAGAGGTTACGCCGTATCCGTGTTTTTGAGGAACACCGCTACGAGGCGCTTAACTTCATCGATCAGCAGATCGAAACCGTCTCCACTTCTCCCGTGCAAGAGGCGCAGGAGTGGCCGGAGATCGTGCGCGATAAAATCGAAATCGAACCCCGTCAGCCGCTCGATGAGGAGTTGGCTGACTTTATAGAGACCATTCAGCACGGGGGTCACCCTTTGGTGGATGGTGCGACAGGCCTCGAGGCGCTGCGTGTGGCGATGGAGGTTAAGGAGAAGATCGAGCAATGAGCAGTCAATCGGTTCCCGTTCCTTACTTGGATCTGAGTAGTGAGTTCGCCGGCCTGAAAGAGGAGTGGTTGGCCCTGATCGAAGAGACCGGCGGGAGCGGTCGCTGGATTCTGGGTCCCAACGTCGCCGCTTTCGAAGAGGAGATCGCAGCATATGTGGGCGTTCCGTACGCGGTGTCGGTGGCCAATGGGACCGATGCACTGGTGCTTTCATTGCGAGCGTTAGGGATTGGGCCTGGCGACGAAGTGATTACCTCGCCGTTTACCTTTTTTGCCAGCGCAGAAGCCGTATCGCTGGTGGGGGCGACACCGGTATTTGCCGATGTCGACCCGACGAGCTTCAACATTCATCCCGGGAGCATCGAGGCGAAGATCACCCCTCGTACCAGAGCTATTTTGCCCGTCCATATTTTCGGCCATCCCTGTGATATGAGCGGCATTCGATCCATGGCGGAAGCGAAGCAATTGGTCGTGGTCGAAGATCTCGCCCAGGCGTTCGGCGCTGAGCACCAGGGCGGAAGGGTGGGAAGTTTCGGCGATACGGGTGGCACCAGTTTCTATCCCACCAAGGTTCTGGGCGGCTATGGCGATGGAGGAATGATTTTTACGCGTCGGGCCGATGTTCGCGAGGCGCTGTTGAAGCTGCGCAACCATGGCGCTACGGCACCGTTTCTTCATGATGAGTTGGGCTACAACAGCCGCTTGGATGAGGTGCAAGCGGCGTTGTTGAGGATCAAGCTCCGCACGATCGAGACAGCGGTGGCACAACGCAATGCCGTCGCGCAGGGCTATTCGGATCGTCTCGCCGGTCTGGATCTGGTATTACCTGAACCCCCGCGCGATGGTCGGCACGCCTTCAATCTATACACGTTGCGCGTCCCGGGCGCCCGCTGCGACGCCTTGCGTGAGTCTCTCAGCAAACACGGTATTCCCACCGCACAGTGTTACCCGCTGCCCATGCATCTTCAGGAGGTCTACCGTGACTTGGGGGGTAAACCGGGCGATCTTCCTGTTGTTGAAAACCTGTGTGGCGAAACGCTCTCGCTACCCATTTTTCCCGGTCTCAGCGAGACGCAGATCGGTCGAGTCTGCGATACGGTGCGTTCATTTTTTAACGGTTAAAGGAATCGTTCTTCGTTGCGGGGCGGATACGGGTAGAATCCGTTGAGCGCTTGCATCAGGGACACCCGTCGCGGCGGGTGTCTTACTAACGGGGACAGGTGCACGGGGAACGACGGGTAGCGAGTAATCGGCTACCCGCGAATACAGAGGGTCTTGAAACCCCAGGTAATGAACGCCGCGTACGGCGAGTTCAATGGGTGATACAAATGAAATACTTCCACGGGGTGCTGCTCGCCATCTTTGCGACGTTTAACGCGTTGATGCTCTATCTGTTCCAGTTGCATCTGCCTTTCGGATTCGACCCGCTGGTTGCCAGTTTTACGCACTGGGATCGGTTCGAAGGTATCGAGGTGGCATTGACCCTTGCATTGCTGGTCACCTTGGGTGGCATGGTATGGGTAAAGCGTGCGCGCGAAGAGGTGAAAAACCAGGTGACCTACATGAAGTGGCACCACCCGCACCCCGCGGCGACCGTGTTTTTCACTTCGCGCAAACAACCGTTTGAAACCAATGCGGTGCTGGCCGCATTCCCTGCCGTGAAGGACGCCGCTTTCGCCCCTGCAATGCAGCAACAGGTGTGGGACTCGCTCTACGCCAAGCACGCAAAGGATACGCTGATTGCAAGCACGCGGCTCTACTGGGCCTTGATGCGCGATCTCTTTTTATTGAGCACGGTGTTTATGTCGGGTTTTCTCGGTGTCTGGTTGCTGAACTTGGGCACCCCGCTCGCCTTCGCACTCCCCTATGTGTTTGTGTTTGGCGCACAGTTTCTCTTTTTGATGATTAGCGCTCGCGGCGGCGGCTTCCGCCTGGCGGACAACGTGGTGGCCGCCGAACTAGGTATTGGTGCTGGAGAGAGCGGCGTCAAGGAAGAGAAGAAAGGCAAACGGCGTTTCTAGGCCGCGCTTATCGTCGCTACGACTTTGTCATCAGTTCTTTCAACATCGGGTGCTGTTTCCCGCCGCGGTAGGCGGCCTGCGCGAGGAACAGCTCACCACACGCCACGGCATCGGTGAGTGCATTGTGTGCGGGATAGCGTGGTAGGCCGTAGCGTCCGCGCGCGGTAGCCAGTCGAAATTCTCCCGATTTGGGTACTTGATCCCGGGCTTGATAGAGTCGAACCTCGAGCTGCAGCGTGTCCACCACCGGGCCGACGAACGGGTATCCGTAAACGCGCTTGCACGCCTCGTTGAGAAACTCGTACTCGATGACCGCATGATGGGCCAGTAGCACTTTACCGGCCAGCGCGCGAAGCACCCGGGGTAACACCTCCTTGATGGGTTCGGCCTCCGCGGCGCGATCATCGAGGATGCCGTGAACGACGGCGGACTCTTCCGGTATCGCGCGTTCCGGACGGATCAGGTAATGATACGCTTCGCCCAGGCGCAGCCCCTGGGTACGGATGGCCGCGTAACCCACGCTGAGAATATCTTCGGTTTTGTGATCGAGACCTGTGGTTTCGAAATCGATGGCCAAGTAGTCGACTCTGCGCCAATCTTCGTTGGCGTCGGGAAACGGTACTTCATAGTAGCTGCGTAACGGACCCTCCGGTACGCGTTGCAACCACCACTGTCGGCGATTCTCAAGACTGAACAGGTACTTTAGCAGCGGCATGGCCCAGCAACACCAGGGAGCGCATTTCGCGACGGCAGGAGTGGGCATAACGCCACGGCGTTGGCTCTCATTGTTTCAGCTGAACCTAAAATCTTCCCGCTTGATAGCGATTGGCGAGAACGCTCTGCATCGTTCGCACCACCGAGAAAGCGTCCTTGAGGTGGTTGCGTTCAAAGTGCGAAAGATCATCGGGAGACATATAGTTGTTAGCCGCTTTTCCGTCGTTTAACAGCCGCGCTTGGTGTTGGATGCGCAACGAGCTGATGAACTCGAGCACATCACGCAGATCGTGGGCACCATCCCCCGTTACCTCACCACCGCTTGCCGCCACCGACAAACGATCCTGGGTATTGACCGCGTCGCTACCGGCAGCCAAGGCGTAGACGCGCGCAAGATCGACGATGGGTATGATGCCGTTGTGTTTGAGGTCGAAGGTGTGATCGTGGTCGCCGCCCCGAATCAGCACGAAGTTGCGGAAGAATCCCAGCGGTGGCTGATGGGTGAGCGCATTGGTGACCATGTAGGCGAGAAAGATACGGTTGCCGCGTGTCTTTTCCAGGACGAACTGCCGTAGTTCGCGGAACAGGGCGTCGTCGCCATAGATGTATCGCAGATCGAAAAAGACGCAGGTCAGCATCAGTGCTTTGGGCTCTGGGGCTTCGGTCCATTTTACGAAGTACTCTTTCCATGTCTTGAGCGGTTGGCGCCACTCGTCGGTCATCGCCATCATTTCTCCCGGGCAGTAGACATAGCCGCAGGCATTGAGGCCATCGCAAACGAACTTCGTAAACTCTTTGAAGTAGTCACCGTGTTGGTCGGGATCGTAACTGTCGTCGAGAGTCAGGCAGTTGTCCTGATCCGAGTGCGCGGTCTGTTCGTTGCGCGCCTGCGAACCCGCGGCTACCCAGGCATAGTCGACGGGCGGCGGACCGAATTTGATCTCGGCCAACTGCAGCAAGCGCGTCGTGACCGCGTCACCGATAGCGGTGATGATGTGACCCGTGCTGTGAGCCGTCGCATCGGCAGCGGCGAGATTCTGTAGCAGCTGGGGTAGTTTCGAGCTGGCCTGTTTCAATCCCTCGATACTGTTTTGCTTAAAGATGTCTCCGGCCAGATAGACCGCGGAGGTCGTGTGACGCTCGGTAAGGTCAGTGGCGGTAATCATCCCCACGACCTTCTGCCCATCCATCACCGGGAGGTGGTGGATGTTGTGGCGTGCCATCATCAGCAGAGCCTCAAAGGCAAAGGTGTCGATGGAGAGCGTCAGTGGCGCTACCGTCGCGATCTCCATGACGGGAAGATCGGAATCGAGCCCTTCCGCGACCACACGGCTGCGCAGATCGCGGTCGGTGACGATGCCGAACAGATGGTCTTGCTCGACAATCATCATCGAAGAGATGCGCCTTTCGCTCATGATCTGTGCGGCTTGGCGGATCGTTGCGTCGGTGCCTACCGCCACAGGTTCGCGACCGTGGAGTAGATCCGCGATGGGCGTGGTCATCAGATTGAGTTGTGTGTCGGTCTCCTGGCCCGCCTGCGCTACGGCACCGCGCAGGCGTTCGCCTCCGACGGGAATGAAGAAATAGGCGAACTGGGCGTGGGCGTCGCAGAGTGTATCGATTTCGTTGGCCGGTAACTGGTAGAGCAGACAATCTTCCATTGCGACCCCACGGTACTGCGTGTCGCTCTCCTGTTGCGATATGCGGTAGCCGAAGACGTCGCCTTCGCCGAGACGTGCGACCAGTTCGTCGCTCGAGCCCCGCAGTTCAACAGCGCCGGAGCGGATAATGTAGAGGTGCTCGTCGAGGCCACCCATGTCTGGAATGGCTGCATCGCGACGGTAGTACCGTATCGCCAGTTTTTTGGGGAGCTCGGAGAGCGCGCCATCCGGCAGCTGATCGAAAGGGTGGTGCGCTGCGAGAAAATCGCGGATTTCCAGCAGTTCGACGTCCATAGATCCTCCCAGGGTTAAACTACCTATTTACCGCTGTTGTCCGCGGTTTAACTTGAGTCATATCAAACTTAGACAATCAATGACAAGGGCTCAGTCAGCGGGTCTTTTGACGGTCGGGCTACGGGGCAAGTTGACGTCAGCAAAGCCGGGTTCCGTCATTCATCGTCGCGATTAAAAAAAGGACCCCGCCGAAGCGGGGTCCTTAGTGTAGCTCACATCAAGCGATGTGATCAGTGGTCAATGGCACCACTTGCACCTTTCGGTACACGGATATCTTCGACCAGATGCTGGATGTGCTCCGGCGGCTCGGTGGTCATCTTCGAGACGATGATCGCGGTAGCGAAGTTGATCATCGCACCGACGGCACCGAAGGCCTCAGGCGCAATACCCAGGAAGTGGTTGGCAGGGGTGTTGGCCATCATCGCGGTACCCGGGATGAAGAACCAGCCCTTGAACCAGAAGATGTAGATCAGGGTGGAACCCAGACCAGCCAACATACCGAACACCGCACCGGTGTTGTTTACCTTCTTGTTGAAGATACCCATCATCAGAGCCGGGAAGATGGAGGAGGCCGCTAGACCGAAGGCCAACGCCACCACCTGCGCCGCGAATCCGGGTGGATTCAAGCCGAAGTAACCCGCCACGGCGATAGCACCGGCCATCGCGATACGTGCGGCGAGCAGTTCGCCTTTTTCTGTGATGTTTGGATTAAACACACCTTTCAACAAGTCGTGCGATATGGACGATGCGATTGCCAGGAGCAGACCCGCCGCTGTGGAGAGCGCCGCTGCGAGACCACCGGCTGCCACCAGGGCGATAACCCAGTTCGGCAGGCTGGCGATTTCGGGATTGGCGAGCACCATGATGTCGCGGTCCACTTTCAGCTCGTTGTCTTTACCCGCGCGGTACTGGACCTTGCCGTCGCCGTTCTTGTCGGTGAACTTCAGCAGACCCGTGGTTTCCCAGTTTTTGAACCACTGCGGACGTTCTTCATAGGTGAGCGAAGCAGCAGCATCGCTACCACCACCAGGCTGTACCGTGTTGGCCAGGTTGTAGAAAGCCATGGCGCCAACCGCAGGAGCGGTGGTGTAGAGAATGCCGATGAAGACCAGCGCCCAACCGGCGGAAGCACGTGCGTCGCGCACTTTCGGCACCGTGAAGAAGCGGATGATAACGTGCGGCAGACCTGCGGTACCGATCATGAGCGAGAAGGTGTAGAGCGTCATGTTCAGCATACTGGTCTTACGCGCGGTGTACTCGGCGAAACCGAGATCCGTCACGATGGCGTTCAGTTTGGTCAGCAGCGGCTCGCCACCATCCACGGAGCTCCACAGACCCAGCTGCGGCAGAGGATTGCCGGTGAGCTGCAGGGAGATGAAGATCGCGGGAATGGTGTAGGCGGTGATCAGCACGCAGTACTGGGCGATCTGGGTGTAGGTGATACCCTTCATGCCACCCAAAACAGCGTAGAAGAACACGATAGCCATACCGGTGAAGAGGCCGGTCGCGAAGTCCACTTCCAGGAAGCGGGAGAACGCAACACCGATACCCTTCATCTGACCGATTACGTAGGTCAGCGAAGCGACGATCAGGCAGATAACGGCCACGATGCGGGCGGTCTGCGAATAGTAACGATCGCCGATGAACTCCGGCACCGTGAACTTACCGAACTTACGCAGGTAAGGTGCGAGAAGCATCGCCAGCAGCACGTAACCACCGGTCCAACCCATCAGGAACAGGGAGGCGTCGTAGCCTTTGAACGCGATGAGGCCGGCCATGGAGATAAAGGACGCAGCGGACATCCAGTCTGCAGCGGTCGCCATACCGTTGGCGACGGGATGTACCCCACGACCCGCGGCGTAGAACTCACCGGTGCTGGCCGCTTTGGCCCAAATAGCGATACCGATGTACAGCGCAAAGGTTGCACCGACAACGATATAAGTAATGGTTTGAAGATCCATGTTCGCTCCCCCTTAGTCTTCGTGCACGTCGTGAAGACGGTCGAGTTTGTTCATCTGCGCAGCGTAGATAAAGATCTGCGCGATGAAGACGATCATGGAACCCTGCTGGGCGAACCAGAAGCCCAGGTCGGTACCACCTACGCCAATGCCGGCCAGCATTGGGCGGAAGATGATGCCCATTCCATACGAGACGAGTGCCCACACGACCAGATGGATCGATACGAGCCGGATGTTAGCCTTCCAATAGGCCTCACCCGAAGTGTTAGCTGCACTCATTCAAGAGCCCTCCATTGATGACAGTTAAGTAGACATGGCGCCCAGGTTTGGTGATTTGCCTCTCGTTGTTACCCACCCCACGAACTCTTAGCGAAGCGTCGATTTCGAGGAGTGAGCCCCCTCCATTCCACTCGGAGGGTACCCGGATCGCCAGCCTGGTTATCCGCACAAATCGGGCCAATTCATCTAAGTGATTGATAATTCAGGTTGGGAGTGGGTGTTTCGGGTAACAGGCGCTGCTCACAGGCCATTATTGTTACGTGAGGTAACATTGATGCGCTGCATCAGTAACACCCATGTGTTACCGATGGGAACGTTTGATCGATTTTATATCGAGATTCTGTGCATTGGCGCGAAACGATAGAGAGGTGCTGCGTGTTACTCGCCCGCATCCCGGTGACAGGCATTGGCCAATTTGGCGAACTCCTCCAGCGAAAGCGTCTCGGGACGGCGTTGCGGATCGATACTCAGCGACTCCATAGTCGAGACCTGCACCAGATTCCGTAGCGTGTTGCGCAACGTTTTTCGCCTGAGAGAGAAAGCCTGGGTCGTGATGCGGGCCAGTGTCGACACATCTTCGAGCTCAACGGGCGGCGCGGGGTGGGGTACCAGCCTGACGACGGTCGATTCCACTTTTGGGGGTAGGCGGAAGGCGCCGGGGCCCACGTTAAACAACGGGCTTACCCGGCAGTAGTACTGCACCATGATGCCCAGGCGTCCCCAATCCTTGGTTCCGGGTTTAGCGGCCAGTCGATCCACCACCTCTTTTTGCAGCATGAAATGCATATCCTGAATGGTGTCGATCTGCTCAAGCAGGTGGAACAGCAGCGGCGTGGAGATGTTGTAAGGCAGGTTTCCGACGATGCGCAGCTTCTGCTGTACCGCCAGCGTGCGGAAATCGAAGCGCAGCGCATCGGCGTTGTGGATCGTCAACCTCCCGGGCCCGTTTTCCAGTGTGCGCAGGTGTGCGATCAGGTCGCGATCGAGCTCGATGATCTCGAGCTTCTCAACGCGCTGTAACAGAGGCTGCGTTATGGCGCCTTCTCCAGGCCCGATCTCTATAAGGAGCTGTTCCGGTTGAGGATCTATGGCAGAGACGATGCGTTGGATAACGCTGGGATCGTGGAGGAAGTTCTGCCCAAACCTTTTTCTGGGGCGGTGAGTCAATGGGTTACCTTGTCGTTGCGGTGTGTTGTTGGTGATCTTGCGCTATCCAAAGAGTGCAAGTGCGGGATTATCCATTGAATCCGGAGGTATGGATACCGTGGGCGACAGGGGGGTGCGCCGGAGTCGCTGAAGGCTTTATCGATGCGTCCCGAGTTGGAAGGGGTCGTTGGTAAGGGGATTCGATGCGGTTATGGACTCGGGAGGGGAGAAAAGTCCGTTCGGGGGTGGAGGCTGTTAGCTTTTCTTACCTCTCCCCGGAACAGACTTCTCTCGGTACCCGTCGCCGGAATTCACCCGGTCATGGTTTGGTACTGCGGCGGTTCGTCCGTTCAGCCCGAGGGGTTCGATGGATTCAACGGGATCAGTGGGTTCAACGGGTTCAAACATCTTCCCAACGCTATTGGCGATACAGTTCGATGACCCGGTTACGTCTGTCGTTGCTGCGCCAAATCATGTAGTTGCGATCGACGACTTCGTAGGTGCCTGAGCTTCTGGCATCTTGGTAAAGGTTTTCGCCCACTTCGATGTAATGCACGCCTTTTCCACGGCCCACCGGGATCACGTAGTAGCCGTCGTAGGTCTTTTGGAAGCGATTCACTTTACCACCACGCATACCCCAGCTACCGCTGATATCGTAAATGGCGGGACCCTGCGGGTAGTAACCGTCCTGATAGCTATCAGAGTGGTGCCTCTCCTCGTAATGACCCTGTTGCTGGGCTGCCGCTTCCGCCATGGCGTTGAAGAAGGCTTGAAATACTCCGCCATCGCGATCTGCATGAGCGGAAAAAGAGACGAGGACCAAGGTGGTGGCGGCGATGTATTTGATCGATTTCATGACTGATTCTCCAAAAGTAGTGAAACGTTATTGCTGTTGAATGTGTGGCTCTCAATCATGAAAGCGCTACCGCTATCGAAATCGTTTGGAAAAAGTAAAAAAAATAGTTCCGGACCCCCCTCTTATCTTTCAGTCGCCTGCTCCAGCGCTTCGTCATCCACCGAATGATGTGCCGATGAGCTACACAACCCATTGTTTATGATGGGTTTATTGTTTTTTTTTCGATGTTTTTCCGAACGAATGCAGTAGGAAGCTCGCTTTAACCAGTAGAACCGCTCGAAAGCGGGGATACAGACAAAACCTACTTACTATAAGGAGAATACCGATGAGCAAACTCACCTTGGCACTGATGGCGCTGTTATCGATCGCTTCAACGGGTTGCACCTCCCTTGCCGCCAATCTGGAGCGCAATCTGAATGATCCAGCCGTCATGGAGCGAGTCCAAAATATTAGCGATCGCTACAACCGCCGCGCTGGAGAGATTGAAACCGGTAACTACGGCAATCAGTACGAAGAGATCGATTTGACGGGTGATTGGCAGCTGTTGGGGCACCGCAATCGCGTCAACCGCATTCGCCACACTTACGATGGCATTATGGTGACTCCCAACAACGGCAAACCGGTGTTCTACACCAAGATTGGGCCCAACCTGTATGAGTCGAAAGGCAGTACCTACGAATTTGACACCATTCACACCGGCGAATGGCGTGGCAATGGTAAGCGTAATCGTATCATTCAACTGCGGCGCTTAAGCTGGCAGTAGCTAAGAATCAACTCCGAAAAGCCGGGCTCACTCGCCCGGCTTTGTTCCGAGAATCTCCCTCATTCTCCACTTGGCGGCCCTGTGCCGCCTTTTTCTTACCTTTGCTCGGTGGGTTGCTGTAAGCTAAAAGCTTGTGAATTCAAACTGTTATTTGCGTTCAATAGTGCGCTGCTCGACTGACGGCGACGCGTGGAATCGTCTTTGTGGACAAACAACGCTGGAAGCAAATCCAAAGCATTTTTCACCATCTGGCGGACAAGAGCCCCAGCCACCGGCGCGACTATCTGGACATGGTGTGCGAGGACGGTGCTGAGCTACGCGGTGAAGTCGAGGCCTTGCTGGAATCCCACGACCAGTTGGAACAGGGCGATCGGGACCTCGCCTCGCCCGTTCTGCAGGCAGCCCACGAGTTGCAACGACCCCACACGGTCGCTGACTACCGGATACTCGGGGAGTTGGGTCGAGGGGGGATGGGGGTGGTCTACCTGGCTGAGCAGCCGCGCTACAGCAGGGTCGCGCTGAGGCTGCTTCCTCGCTTCATCGTCGCTGCCGAAGAGGCGCAACGCCGCTTTACGCTGGAAGCCGAAGTGTTGGCCAACCTCGACCACCCGGCGCTGTGTCATCTCATAATAGAGTCCTTTAGTACTCGGGAGTATGCCGCGATCGCCATGGAGTTCATCGACGGTACGTGCCTCGATGAACGCCTCGAGCAAGGTCCACTACCCTTCGTCCAGGCAGTGCGTATTGTCATCGATCTCAGCGATGTATTGGTCCTTGCGCACGCTCGAGGCCTGACCCATCGGGACATCAAACCCAGCAACGTATTGCTCGACCGGCAGGGGCAGACCAAGCTGATCGATTTCGGTATCGCTAAGTTTGCCGATACCAAGCTGACCGCAACGGGGCAGGTACTGGGAATGCCGAGCTATATGTCTCCCGAGCAGTGGCAGGGCCGGGGTGTGGATTATCGTACCGATCTGTGGTCTCTGGGAGTGCTGCTGTTCGAACTCCTCTCGGGCAGCAAGCCTTTCACAGCCGGGGATCGTTTCGCGGTGGCGAATGAAGTATTGACAATGGAGGTGCTACCACTGCCCCCGACGAGTCGTGATGGGCACGATCTTGTCCCGGTCCAAACTGTTGTCGATCAATTGTTAATGAAGAATCCGGACCAACGATTGCGCTCCTGCGAGGCCTTGGGTGAGCAGCTTCGAGCACTGATTCCAACGTAAAAAACCCGCGCTGGGCGCGGGTTTTTTAGCAGTGGGGGAATGGTTTGTCGAGCCGTTACCTGCATTTAGCACCGAATAGCTTACCCACGGAGCAGCCGACTTTTTTGATAGACCTTCCCGCTTTCTTGGCGCCGTTCTCCAGGTTTCTGCCCATCTGTTTCGGGTTGGTTAACGTACGCCCGGCCTGGTGCAGGGCGCGTAGAGAATCCCGTCCCAGTCTCTCGATTCGCTGTGGCGCCTTACGCGGATCCTTCAGCGTATGGTAGCCCCATTCGGCGGCGTCGAATGCATCCGGGATGTCGACACCCAGTGCAGTTTCAGCGACATAGACGCCTCCCGCAGCCACCACACCACCCGCTGCGATCTTGCCCACGGTGCGCAGCTTTTTACCGTTCTTGGCCATCCTTAGGGCGTTCTTGTTCTTCAGGATACCCTTGGGTTTGGTGACTCGGTTGTGCGGCGCGCTTGCGCTGTATCCTGCACCACGGGTGCGCGGTGTCGTGTTGAACCTGACTCTAGGCGATCTCGATGTGGCGCGGGTCGAGCCGTTTGCGCGTGCTTGTCGCGCCAAATTGCCACGCCGGTTCATATTCTGACGCACCTGCGGCGATAACTGGCGTGTATCGAAACGACTCCCGGGTGCCCGAGCCGTCTGCCGCAGGGTTGATTTGTACTGATGGCTCTTCCGGGCATGCCTAGCCACATCGCCGCGATGACGCATATCGCCGCGAACATTCGGGCCCAGCCGCCGTAAAAAACGCCGCTCATTGTGTACGACTCGGTTGGCCGCGCTGCCTTTCAGAATGCTTCTGGGTTGGGCGACGCGTCGGTCCACCATGGTATTGTTGTAACCGGCACCGGGACCACGGGTTTCCATATTAAAACGAACGCTACCCTGTGCTTGGGCGGTGGAACTCACGGCAAGGGCGGAAACGGTCAGCGTTGCGATAGATAGTATGTTGATCATGTTGTTCATGGCGCTCTCCGTAGTGGTTTGCTTATCAGGGTTGAATAGGCGGGTTTGTTCGCCTGTTACTGGATAAAGCGCCGTCGGCGACCCGATCGTTCAGAAAAACAGACATCGGGTGTTGTGGAGCACCGATCTCATACCGGCTGAGACACTGCGGGAGAAATGACCATGTCGACATCAGGGAAAGAGGTAACGCAACTTCTGGCGGCGGCTAGAAACGGCGATCATCAAGCGCATGACCAACTGCTGTCGGAGGTCTACGATGAACTGCGACGCTTGGCGGCGTCGCAGATGCGCAAAGAGCGCGGTAACCACACCTTGCAAGCCACGGCGCTCGTCAATGAGGCCTATCTCCGTCTGGCTGGTGCGGAAACCGAGGCCCGCGATCGAGTCCATTTTTTTGCCTTGGCGGCGCAAACCATGCGCCGCATATTGGTCGATCACGCCCGCGCAAAAAATCGAGATAAACGTGGTGGCAACTTAAGACAAACCACAATGGACGGTTCGGTCTACGTCAGCGACGACAATCAAGCAGCCGTTATGGAGTTGGACGAGGCTCTGGAGAAACTGGCTAAATCCGACGAGCGCGGTGCGAAGGCTATCGAGTTGATGTTTTTTGGCGGCCTGACCTATGAGGAGGCGGGCGAGGTGTTAGGGGTATCGAAAACGACACTTTTTGAGGACATTAAAATCGCCAAGGCGTGGTTGGCGAAAGAGATGGGAAACTGAGGTGATGGCAGTTGGCGTAAAACGCGCACGCCGGTATCGACCACCAGTCGACGATTATACGAGGGTGGTGGATGCGAGGGCTCGATAGAGAAACAGCGATCAAAACAGATAGATGATGCCTACCGTAAAAAAGGTGAGTTCCTGATCGGTCGAATAGGTTGCGCCCTCAAAATCAATATCCTCTTCATAGTCGTTAATCTTATACGTGGTATTGATGAACAGATTCTTATTGACCGGAACAAGCCAACTGATACCGTAACTCCAGCCATCCGCACTGCCTTTGTTGCGGCCGGTAAGATCATCAAAATCCTCGACGTCGCCGCCATCATCGTCAGCAAGAAACAGGTTGTCCGTGCTTAAATCGACGTAGCCCAGATTCAGCGTCACGGTACCGGCCGATTCCAACGCGATATTGTAAGAGAGTCCGGCAAACCAACCATCCTTCTTATACGATTCCCTGCGCACCGCGCCATCATCGCGCAACACGAAATCGATCGCGGTGACACTATCTTTGTAACCCAGAAAGAGATTCAAGGCGTCGTTTACGCGGTAGCCCAGCGTTAGGTCGAAATCGGTACGTCTGCCATCACCCATATCTTCTTCCTCCGATATGGATGTATTGCCGACGGAATCGGCGTAGCTCAAAGTGATGTTGTAGTTATCGAACAGCATGCCGCCGCTGACTACGATAGTTTTGAAACTTGGAACGGAATCCAGCTTGGCTTCAAAGTCCAGAGTCGTATAACCAAAAGCGACACTGCCTATGAAGTCCGCATTCGATTCCGCGTGTGCTACGTTTGCGGTCAATAAGGCAACTCCCACCAACATCCCGCGCGCTTGCATGTGCCCCTCCCTACTATTTTTATGCGATCCAAAAGTGACAACTGCGTTATTGGTTGTGGTCTGTCTATGACACAAAATACACTATGCTTGACACCGTATCCCGACCTGAACCACTTGCTCAAGGCTCAGTACCGCGGGATTCACCTTGCCATTAGTGGGGGTACCGGCAGTTGCCGGAGTGACGGTTACCGTCGAGTGAATTAGGCGCCATTCTACTTAGATTCATTATTGAGAATAATCGGTAATTCCCATGGCCACACAGATTCCCGGTTATACCGTAATCCGCAATATTGGGTCCGGAGGGAGCGCTGATGTCTATCTTGCGGTTCAGGAAAACCTCAATCGGCGCGTGGCACCGAAGCTGCTGAAGGGTGCGCTTGTCTCGGATCCCAATTTTGGAGAACGGTTTAAACGGGAGGGCCGAATCATTGCCCAGCTCAATCATCCCCACATTATTCCTGTCTACGATATTGGAGAATACGATGGTCACTACTACATGGCAATGGAGTACCTCAGTGGTGGGGATTTACGATCTCAAGCGGAGCAGCTCACTCTAAACGATTTACTGCAGGTCGTCTGGCAGATGACGCAAGCGTTGAAGTTGGCTCATGATCGAGGCTTCGTCCACCGCGATATCAAACCCACCAACATACTGTTTCGCAATCCGACGCAGGCGGTGTTAACGGACTTCGGCATCGCCAGGCAAGCCGAATCGTTGACGCAAATGACGGTTACCGGTGCATTGCTTGGTACGCCCGCCTACATGAGTCCGGAACAGATCGGAGGCAAGACACTGGATGGTCGTGCCGATCTCTATTCCCTCGGCGTCACGCTGTTCGAGTTGTTGACGGGCTATCTCCCCTATCGGGGCGAAGGCATGATTAACGTTGTCATGCAGCACGTCAACGCGGAAATACCACTGTTACCAGAGTCGACTTCGCGACTCCAAAGCCTCATCAACAAGCTGTTGGCGAAACCCCCACAGGATCGTTTTACGAATGCGGCAGCGCTTGAGCGCGAACTACAAAAGTTTATCGATCAGCCCGAAACTCGCGAGACCCCGTTAACCACACTCTGGCCTGAAACTCCTCCGGAACCAGGCAGCGACGCAGCGTTAACCAAACGTTCCTGGCGGAAGCGCACAAGGATCACCCGCCTCACTGCCAGCCTGCTCGTAGCTGGCCTTGCCGCCGTGGGCTTGGGATCCTGGTATGCGACCGACTCGTTACGCGTCGATGACAACCCAAACCAGACAGTGCCTAGAGTCGGTAGTCAATCACCGGGTCAAACCGGAAACTCAACCGGTTCCAACGAACCCGCACAAGCTCAAGCGAAACCACCTTGGCAAGACACTTTGTCCGCAGCCAATCAGTTGTCAGAGGAAGGTCAACTAATGGGATTTATATACTTGACTCCCCGCTGATCCAGTCGTGAAAACTCTCCACAAGTCTGCCGATTTGATCGTCCCTGATTCTGTTGCCGTTGTTGTCGATCATCTCCTGGCCGTCTGGTTGCCGGAGGTAGATCGGCTTCGCCCGTTGGTCTATTCCTGCGGTGCGGGGCGTGCGCATGAAGACGCTGTAGGTGGTCTCTAAAATGCCGGCATCGGCTTGTTTGGCCTCTGCTGGAGACAACTTCTGGACGATCAGGACCGTGGGGTTCTTGATGCCCTTGCTGGCTGCGAAAGTCGTCTTTGGGAGATCGAC